>JADMIO010817086.1_pt1 | contig 131545 bp, 117 predicted proteins | sample 8958161 | NCBI WGS metagenome assembly JADMIO01 (sample SAMN16585339, study PRJNA669376) | soil metagenome | isolation source: Crop rotation soil | place: USA: Cullars Rotation, Alabama | collected 2011 | reverse complement strand
GCCGCGACTTCAAGTCACGTGAATTCCAAGCTTCGGATCCCACTGTGCTGGAAAGCCTCGGTGCCGTAGAGTTTCTGTCCATCCTTGTAAACGGTAATAAAAGCGTCGGTTAATCCAACTTTGAGCGCTTCTTCTTTCAGCTGTTTCGCATATTTGGCGTCCGAAAAATTACCGATGTTGTACACATACAAGCCGTTTATTTGTTTGTTCTCTACCGGCCAGCTCTTAATGGCCGATAATTTGGCGGCCACATCGTTGGGTACCTGTTTGCTGTAAGCGGCAACCTGTACTTTAAAGCAAATGCCTTCTTCTGTTGTTTTGATACCATTTTCGGGCGACGCTTCGGGATAATTATTAACCCCATTGCTGAACGGTTTTACATTAGCCGGTGTGGTGGTGTTTGCCGGGGTATTTGCTTGCGGCGCTCCGCCTTCCGGGAAGATCACCGGATTTTCGTTTTCCATTTTGGTGTTCGCTTCAGCGGCTTTGGTCTTAGCTTCGGCAAAAGCGATCTTCTTACCGTTGAGGTACGCCGAAACAAAAGCGTCGCGCACACCAAAGTCAACCACTTTTTTCTTGTCGAGGATCAGACGGTCGGCGTTGTTGTAAATACCGGCCGTGTAGCGGAACAAACCACCGGGAAGTTGCTCGGTGAACACGGGCCTTAAACCAAGTAACTGTTGTTTGCTCACCTGCCGGTTGTAGACGCCAATTTGTATGGTGAACAGCAGACCTTCGGTTTTTTCAAGTTCCTTGCTGTCTGGTTTTTCAACCGGTACGGGGTTGGCAACCGGAGGCACATTGGTGTTGGCGGTGATACCCGCACTTTGTGGCGCATTCGGATCCACCGTCTTGCCCTCTTTATTCAGCAATTCAAAGGCTTCGGCAAGGGTGATGCGCTTTCCATTATAGAAGGCTACCACAAAGGCGTCGCTGTAACCTAAACCGCGTAAGTCGTTCTTCACAGCATTGGCGTTCTCTACTTTATTAAAATTACCCGCCGTGTAACGGAAATAACCGTTAGGGGTAGACTCGCCATTTAAAGGGGTAAGACCTCTGAACGTATTATTGGGTAATTGCGATCTGAACGCGCCGATCTGAACCCTGAACACCAGTCCATCCTCGATCTTGGCGTCGATGGGAATTGGCTTCGTGTCGTTGTATGCGCTGCCTTTCACTACTTCGAGACCCGCTACTTTTAACGTACCAGCGGCAACGGTAGGCGCCGGGTTGTAGCGTGGATTTGCAGCGGGTGGAGCAGGAGGGTTCACTTCGGCAGCAGGTGGTGGATTGGTGACAGCAGGATTTTTGTTGGCGTTTTTAGGAGCCCTGGGATCAGCTTTGGCTACTGCTGTGGCACCTGGTTTGGCGGTTGCAATTTTGTTAAGCTGCGCCACCGCTTCGTTGCCGGAGGTGGCTGCCTGGCTCAATAATTTGATCTTCTCGTTCTCGTTCTTTTCTTTCGATGCCCTGATCAACAGGTTTTTCGATTCGGTGTTCAGCGCCTCGGCATTTTGTTTGGTGGCTTGCTGTTCGTTGCTAAGGGTTTTAGGAACGTTGTTCTTCGAGGCTTCGTATTCTAAACTCAGGGCGTTGGTCACATTCGTCAACTCGGTGTATTGTTTGGCGCGGATGGCGCTTTTCTTTTGTGCCAGCTGTTCAGGACTTTCCGTTTCACTGGCTGCAAACTCTTCAGGGGTTAGTGGTTTTACAACAAAATCGGGATAGGCTTTTTTGAGTTCGCTGAGCAGTTCGTTTTGTTTTTGGATGAGCTCGGCTTCTTTTTCTTCGGCGTTGCTTAAGGCACCCAACCTCGCGGCCCGGTTGGGCAAGCTGTTGGCTTCGTCGCGCAGTTGGTTGGCTTTTACACTCAGGTTTTGCAGTTCAGTGTTTTTATCCAGCAGTTCGCGTCTCAGATCGGGATTGTCTTTAGCAAGTTTGTCGAGCAATTCGAGTATGGCTTTGATGTTGGCCTTTACATCCATTTCGTTGGAGCGGAGGAGAAGGTTGGCGGCGTCGATGTTATTGTCGAGCGATCGTTCGTCGACGGCTTCGGCTTGTTTTAACAGCTCTTCTTTTTCGGGGCCTGTTTTGGTGTCGGCCTCTTTGCGTAATTTGAACGACTGGGTGCCCAGGTCCTCACCCACAATGGTCAGCGAATCGGACAGACTTTTTAACCGTTCCGAACTCTGACCGGCATAGGCTGTGTTGCCCGATCCCGGTTCGCCTGCCTGTTTGTCGAGTGCCGCAATGTCTTTTTCGTAAGCGCTTAAATTATTCAGCGATTTTTTTAACTGGGTATTGGCCTGCTGATTTTTCAGGTTAGCTGTCTTGTTCTGAAAATAATTCAAAACCTGCGTGGCGCTGGTATCGGTCTTGTTAACGGTAACCGGTTCGCTAAGGGTTGCCGGCGGTGTTTCTTCGGTGCCCTGCGATGCGTTGTTTCCGGTTGGTTCACCGCTTGGCGGCGTGGTAGTAGTTCCGGCATTCTCTCCTTCGGTAGAATTATTTGTGCCTGTATTGGACGCAAGAGGTTCGTTTGCGACCGGCGTTGCCGGGTTGGAGCCCGCAGTGACCACCTGCTGGTTCACCGACTTGTTGAGCGCGTTGAGTTCTTTGATGGCCTCGTTCTGCATTTTAATGGAAGCAACCAGTTTTGAGAGTTTTTCGCCGGGTGCGCTGGCCTGTGCCGACTCTTCGGATAATTTTTTCGAGGTCTCCAATCGTTTGTAAACAGCTATGTAATCTGTTTTAAGACGCGGGTTGCCGTCAATCACCGCCTGGTTGGTTTTGATGTTATTGGAGATCTCGTTCGCTTCGGTCGAATTGGCCTCGGCCAGTTTTTGGTACGATTCGATCTTGATCGTTGCCAGCTCATCAATACCACTGTTTACCTTTTCAAGTTTTGAATTCAGATCCCCCTGCGCCACGGGGGCTTCTGTTGATGGCGCGGCAGGCGTTTTCAATGTAAAATCTGGATTCGATTTTTTAAGGATCTCCACCGCCTGTTGTTGTTTCAGGATGGCTTCCGCTTCTTTTTCTTCGGCATTGGAATAGATGCCAAGCTTGGCCCCGTTATTAAGCCCGGAAGCTTCGGCGCGGATCTCGATCGCTTTTTTATAGGCCACCGTCGCTTCTTCGTTCAGCTGTTTAGCCTGTGCCACGTCAGCTTCCGACGATTTGTTTTCTTTTACGAGGTTGCCGATGTTCTCGTTGTTCACCTCAAAATTAGCCTGGTTTTCGCGCTCGGTACTCCTGGCAATGGCAATGTGTTTTTCGTTGGCCTGGTCGTCAAACGCTCTGGATTCAGCCAGAAGTTTGTCTTTTTCGGCGCCTGTTTTTGTTTTCGATTCCTTAAAACGTTCCTGGGCCTTTGCATGTAGTTCTTCGGCCTCTTTGGTCGCGGCTACAACATCTATGGGAGGTCCGGCTGCTTCGGTCGGAGGATTGTTCTTTAGATCTTCTTTCGATGCGCCGATCTCTTCCTTCAGTTTTTTCTGGCGTGCAATGGCCTCATTTATCCTGGCGTCGGCCTGTACTTTCAGGTTCTGAGCTTCCGGGTTCTGATAAGCATTAAAATCGAAATTCTCGTTGTCGTTAAATACCAACTGGTTATTCAGCTTTTCAAGTTTGGTAACGGCGTCGGCGCCACTCTCGGCTTTAATAGGCGCGTAGGTGGCCGCAATATCCTGGGTCTTGTTGCCCGCTGTTGAAGCAACCGAGCCGTTGGCGGCCTGCATTAATTTTTTATTAGCGGCCAATTGATCGTTGTTCTGTTTTTTGGAAACTTCGAGTTGCCTGATCTCTTTTGTGATCTCCTGCTTATCGTCGGGGGTCTTGGCTTTGGCAAGCGCGGCTTTGCTCTTCGCAATCGCCTGGTCGATCTCTTTGTTATAACTGTTCAGGGCCTGGTTGCTTCCTTCAATTTCGGTTTTGTTGTTTATGTCTTTGATCGCGATCTTGTCCATGTACTTGTCGCGAAGCGATCCGTTATCGATCGGTGTATTGCCTGCTGTTTTTGGTTTTGCCTCGGGTTTTACCTCAGCCGGAGGCGCTGTATTCTTTGCGATGTCCTCGGTCTTGATCTTGTTGGTGATCTCGAGTTCTGTCTTCAAACCGTTTAGTTCTTCATTCAGCCTGGCGATCTCCACGTCGTTACCGGCCAGTTCTTTCTCGCGTTCTTCTTTGTCGGTCTTATAATTGTTCAGCTGCTGGTTAAGTTCTTCCTTCCTGGCTTTTTTGCGTGTGTTCGCCAGTTCGGCTTCGGTCGTTGCCATCCCGGTTTTTATCTCTTCAATATTGCTGCGCAGGTCGGCACTTAGTTTTTCAACCGTGCTGATCTGGCCTTCTTTTTGTTCGATCTCGGCTTTCAGTAAATTCACCAGGTTCTCCGACTCGCTCTTATGCTCCACCGTTTTATTAAGTTCCTTTTGTATCGCTTCGATGCGGGCTAGCGATTCTTTGTTGTTTTTGTTGGTGGCGGCTTTGTTCAGTTCGCGGGCGTATTCGGCGTTAAGATCCGACTCCTTTTGTTTTTCTTTCGCGTCGTTGTCGAGCGTTTGAGCATAGGTGAGTATGCGCTCGGCAACCTGTATCTCGCTTTGAGCGGCATTTTTTTGTTCAATGGCTTTGCCAAGTATGTTCTTTTTCTCTTCCTCGTTCTCGATGCCTTCACCAAGTTTTATGGCCTCTTCGGCTTCGGCGAGTTTTTTCTCAGCTTCTATTTTTTGTTTCTTACCTGCTTCAAGGGCATCTGCAGCGTCTTTCTTCAGCTGCCCGGCTTCCTGCTTCAATTCCGCAGCTTCCTGTTGCGCCATGGTAGCCAGTTGTTTGTTATCAACCGGTTTGTTTTCAGCAGCGGGAGGCGGGTTGTTTGTTGCAACAGGATCAGCGGAACCGGTTTCCTCGTCAACGATCTTAGGTCGTACGCCGCCACGTTTTTTCGAATTCTGAACAACACTCGTGTCGTTTTTACCATTGGCGGCAACAGTTTGTGAGGTATCGAGACTAAGCGTGTTCTTTCCTTCATTAACATCGAGCTTTGCTTTTTCTTCGATGATCTTGAGGTACTGAAGGTAAGCGTCCTCACCGGCTTCTTCATCAAACTGTGTATCGATCCTCAGCTTTCCGTTATCGTAAAAAACAGTCTGCTTGTAAGGTCTTGAGTTGACAGCCAGGGGTAGCGACACTTCCTGCGACTGGGTCGTTACACCGGGAGTTTCGACGCTGAACAGGAGTTTGGCGCCATTGGGCAACACCATGTTGTAGTCGCCATTTTCCTGGGCTTTAATGATGCCAACCATTTTGTCGGTTCCCAGGTTCTTCACGCTAAATGTACTGGCCTGACCTTGTCCTTCGCTGGTTTTTTTCACGTTGCCACGTATCACCAACACGTCAAGCGGTTTGCGTTCGGTGTTTATTTTCAACACATCGATCTTGCCCGGCGAGCTTTGACGGCCGGTACTGAAATAGGCTGTTCGTTCGAGCGAATCGGTCACAAACAAAAAATCATCGTCCGGCGAATTGATCGGGAATTCAAGGTTCACCGGCTGCGTCCAGGTATTTGCCGACTCGTCGAAGGTGGTCTTAAAAATGTCGTAACCACCCATGCTGTTGTGGCCTTTGCTGGCAAAATAAAGTGTTTTGCCATCGGGATGCAGGAAGGGATAGTCCTCATCGAATTCGGTATTGATGACCGGCACTTTCTGCGGTTTGCCAAACGAGCCGTCGCCCGATTTGGCTGCTGTGTAAATATCCTTTCCCTGGTCGGGCGAATCGCCGTAACTGCTAAAGTAAACCACATTGCTGCCTTTGGGCAGGAAAACCACCGATTTCTCTTTTTTCTTTTTATCGACCGATGTTTTAAAGTCATCGGGCTTCACCAGTAGTTTGCCGCCAATGCTCTTCAGATCGTAACTCCTGAAATAGTCGGCCTCATTGAGTTCTTTTTTGCTCTGCACCACCAGGTCGCTGAGGTTGCTGAGCAGGAACTTACCGTTGTTACAGGCTTTTATTTCGCGGTCGACCTGCAGTTTTTTTTGCAGTGAGGGAGACGCGGTTTTTTTGAATTCGCTGTAATACCTTATCGCCTCGTTGAACTGGTAATTGATGTGATACGCTTTACCCAGGTAAAAATTTACGTCTTTTGGGGCATCCTGAGGATTGGCGGCTGCCTGCGTAAGGTAGGGGATGCACTTCTTTTTGTCGGGTTCGCTGTAGATCATGCAAACTCCCAGACGGTAGTTGTATTCGGGCTCTTTGGGAAAATTAGCCACCAACTGCGCGTAAAGTTTATAGGCTTTTGTGAACTCATCGTCCTCAAACAGCTTTTTGGCCTCCTTTTTGATGTCATCCATCGAGGTTTGAGCGTTTGAAATAACAGGACACAAAAACAAGAGCATCAAAAAAACAGCTGTTTTTTCAAAGGGTATGGCAATCCGGAAATTTAATAAGGTATTAAACCTTAGAGTCATAAATACAATTGCTGTAAATTTAATAATATTTGCTTATTAGGTGTTCCAAACGGGGAAAATCCATAATTTAAGCATGTTTTTTTGATTTAATTATACAATACGATCAACAAATTTTTTAACCTAACATACCTAAACTTAATTTATTTTTTATAAATTTGGGAATCTTAAATTCTAAACAAAACCGCACAATATGATGAAAAAACTACTTTTTGGTTCCTTAACTTTATTCGTTCTTGGATTCGCAAAAGCGCAACTGACGTATACAGAAACTGTAGTTACTGATACTGTTCATTATTACTATAACAAGCATTATTATACCCAGGGCGGGCCTGCACTGCAGAATTTCCCTTACACAGCGGCCCCCGCATTAAATAACACCACCCACATGGGTTCCAAGTTCGTTAATAAAGAAGCGATCGAAATATCAGGACTGGAAGGTTATAGCGGTATTGCTTCGCTGCGTAAATCACAGGCAACGATGCCGGTGCGCCTATACCTGTGTAACCTCGATGCCAACGGAATGCCGGTGCTTCCGGCCATCGATTCCGTGTCGAGCGTAGTGGGTACCACTGTTACAGTGAAGGTTGGCGGCGATTTTCCGTTCGGAAGGAAACACATTTTGACCAAGGATTATGCGATCCTTATACGCAACATGTCGACCCACTCGGGCGACTCGGTTAAAATGGTCAGAACTTCTGCTCGCACTTATACTGCCTGGGCTGCTAACAACGGACCTACCTGGAGAGATAAATACAGCGATACAATGGGCGTAGTGCGTTACCTAGGCAAATTCTACAGCACCAGCGATTTTACCGTGTCGGGGTTTGGCAAAGGCACCAGTTACGAGTTCATTGTGGCGCCAAGGGTTACCTATACCTTATCGGCCAGTCACATCATGCCTCAGAAGGTTGTCGACAAGGAAAACATCTGTACGTTCGATGCGATGACCTATACCAATTCGTCGTCGTGGCGCTATTCGAGCCCGATGTACAACTTCATCGAGTTTAACGCTAAATGGAATAAGATCAACACCGATTTCGCATACTATCTGGCGCCTCCAACAGGATTCCCAACCGATTCGGCGATCACCTGGTTTTTCAGGGATCAGGATAATGGCGCCAACAAACCCGATCCACGTAAATGCATTGTGCGCGGTGGTGCTACCAAAACCGTGACGCATTATTCCGATTCTGCTGGTTGTTTCGAAGACTGTAACTTTATTGCCCGCATGTGGACCATGAATACACCCGGGCTGCGCTTAACAGCACAGGAACAGTTTACAGTATGCATCGATTATTGCGACGACGACGCCTTAGGTGTTCATGCAACCAAAACCATTGAGGGAATTAAATTGTTCCCAAATCCGGCAACTACGGGTAAAACACAGTTAACGGGACTCGCCGGTAACAATACCATTTTGGTTTACGATCTGTTGGGCCAGTTGATCTTCACTGAAACCACCAATAAGGACAGAACAACGATCGATCTGGGCAACCAGCCTAATGGTCATTACATCGTTCGTGTGGTGAACGATGCCAAACAAGCCAAAGTGATCAAGTTGATCAAACAAAACTAACCTATAAAATCCCGGCATTAAGCCCTTTAACCGCATGGTTAAAGGGTTTTTTTCGTTCTTAAGGCCGCATTTTGACCGGTTTTTTCAAAATTATTGGGAAACTTATCGTTTTTTGTCATAAATTTATAAAAACCTTATAACTTATTCGGTCATGAAAAAATTATCCTTTGTTTCGGTTCTTTTGGCATTTTGCATTAGCCTGCATGCGCAGCTAACGTTCACCACTACGCAGGTAACCGACACACTGCATTATTACTACCAGAAAGTAAATCACATAAGCGGCGGCAAACCTTTTGGAAAACTGGCTTATTTAGCCGGACCATCGCTGAACAACCTCACCCATGTGGGGTCGCGATTTGAGTGTAAAGACACCGTCACCGTATTCGGACTCGAGTGTTTTACCGCCTTTTCTTCGTTGCGTACGTCGCAGGCAAGCATGGAGATCTTCCTTTACCTGTGTAACCTCGACGCGAATGGCTTACCGATCCTGCCGGAGATCGACATGGTTAAACTTAAGATCAACAAGGATACCAATACCATTAAAGTAGGCGGGAACTTCGAAAACAACAAATCGTATAAAATGACCAAGGATTTTGCGGTGTTGATGCGCAATGGTTCGACCCACTCCGGTGACTCCTGCAAGCTGGTGAGAACCACAGCCAAAACCTACACGGCCTGGGCGGCAACCAATGGTCCTACCTGGCGCGATAAATATAGCGACGGGTATGGTTACGTAAGATTCAAGGACAAGTTCTATACCACCACTAATTTTACGATGTACCCGGGCGGTTTTGGCGTGGGCACCGACTACGAATTTCTGGTAGCGCCAAGGGTGAAGTACAATCTCACCGCCAGTCACATTATGCCAGGCCCGGTAGTGAACACCGAAACCGTTTGTACCTGGGATGCGATCACCTTTACCAATACCTCGTCGTTCATGTACACCAATCGCATGTACAATTTCCTGGAATTTAACGGCCGATGGAATAGTGGTCATACCAGCTTCTTCCCAACCACTGCTTCTTCCTGGGGTTTTCCAACCGATTCGGCGATCACCTGGTTCTTTCGCGACCAGGATAATGGCTTGAGCAAACCTGATCCACGGAATTGCCTGCCGCGAAATGGTGGAAACAATACCGTATCACATTTCTCCGATTCAACCGGTTGTTTTGTCGATAACATGTTCATTGCACGCTTGCAAAAAATGAATATCGGCAGCAACGAAAGGGTCACCTCATTGGAGGCGTTCAACATCTGTCTCGATTTTTGCGACGATGATGCTCTTGGGCTAAAAACGCGGCGTGTAAACAGCGCTATACAGGTATTTCCGAATCCGGCTAACGAAGGTAAAGCCACGATATCGGGACTTGAGGGCAGCAACACCATTTATGTTTACGATCTGCTGGGGCAAGTTGTATCTGAGCAAAGCACCGTTGATGCTGAAACGCATATTGATATTTCGAAGCAACCGCTTGGCACCTATGTGGTGCGGGTAGTTGATCAAAACAATCAAACACGCGTGGTTAAACTTCTTAAGCAATAGTAAAACAGAGCATTTTAATAAGAAGCCTTCCGCAAAAGCGGGAGGCTTTTTTTGTTTCTGTACGTCTCTGTGTTGCTTTTATTTTTGGGCATATTTAGCAGAATATTCTTACTTTTGAACTTATTCAGTTAATCGTTATGAGACAAATCGAATTCAGGGAAGCCCTTCGTGAAGCCATGTCGGAAGAAATGCGCCGCGACGAGAAAGTATTTTTAATGGGTGAGGAAGTGGCGGAATACAACGGCGCTTACAAAGTGAGTAAAGGTATGCTGGCCGAATTCGGAGCCAAACGCATCATCGATACACCCATTGCTGAGCTTGGTTTTGCCGGTATTGGTGTGGGGGCTGCCTCTAATGGCCTGCGTCCCATCATTGAGTTCATGACCTTTAATTTCAGTCTTGTTGCCATCGACCAGGTGATCAACAGCGCCGCCAAAATGTACAGCATGAGCGGCGGCCAGTATAATGTGCCCATTGTGTTTCGCGGTCCAACTGCCAGTGCAGGCATGCTCAGCTCGCAACACTCGCAGGCTTTCGAGAACTGGTATGCCAATTGTCCGGGACTAAAAGTGGTGGTACCGAGCAATCCTTACGATGCCAAGGGGCTTTTAAAAAGCGCCATTCGCGATAACGATCCGGTGATCTTTATGGAGAGCGAACAAATGTATGGCGACAAAGGCGAAGTACCTGAAGAGGAATACCTTATTCCGATAGGTGTTGCCGATGTTAAGAAACAAGGAAAGGATGTTACGGTGGTATCGTTCGGCAAGATCATGAAAGTAGCAATGGCGGCCGCCAAACAGCTTGAAGAAGAAGGGATCAGTGTGGAGGTCATCGACCTGCGCTCGGTACGGCCTATTGATTATGCAACCGTGATCGAGTCTGTCAAAAAAACAAATCGCCTGGTAGTGGTTGAAGAGGCCTGGCCCCTGGCTAGCATTTCGAGTGAGATCGCCTTTAAAGTGCAAAAAGATGCCTTCGATTATCTCGACGCTCCTGTATTGCGTGTTACCACAGCCGATACTCCTCTGCCTTACGCGCCAACCTTAATTGAAGCAAGTTTGCCAAGCGTTTCTAAAGTGGTGAAAGCCATTAAGGACGTGATGTACGTAAATAAATAAAGGTCAAACGTTGAAAGTTAGAAGTGAGAAGTTAAAACCGACGAAAAGTTCTGAACTTTCGGATCCACTTCAAATTGCAACTTTGCTTTATTCTTTCGTCTTTTCTATTTCAATTTCTTTTTGCACATGCGCGTAGCACTTATCACCGATGGCATTTGGCCTTATGTACTGGGTGGGATGCAGAAACACTCTTATTACCTGTGCAAATATCTCGCAAAAAGCAAAGTACATGTGGATCTTGTACATTTTAATGATAGCCGGTACAAGGTCGAAACACTCGAATTTTTTAGTGCCGAAGAAAAACAATACATCCGGTCCATCCTGGTCGATTTTCCCACTACGGCTAAGTTCCCGGGACATTACCTGTACCGATCGTACCTTCATTCGAAACTTGTGTTTGAAGCCATAAAAGATCAGCTCAACACCTACGATCTCATCTACACAAAAGGGTTTACCGGCTGGTATCTCATCGACCAAAAACAAAAATACGGCGTTACCACCGCGCCCATCGCGGTTAAATTCCACGGTTACGAAATGTTTCAAAAGCCGCCGGACCTGAAAACAAAACTTCAGCATGTTTTTTTATTGAGAGGTCCGGTGCGTCGCATTTCACAAAAGGCCGACCTTGTGTTTTCGTATGGTGGCAAGGTCACCGACATCATCCGGTCGATCGGTGTGGAAGAAAAACGGATCGTGGAGCTGCCCTCGGGTGTTGAGGAAGAAACGCTCGCAAAGGAGATCAGGCCTGTAGCGGGTAAGATCAAATTTTTGTTCCTGGGTCGCTACGAACGACGAAAAGGCATTGAAGAATTGAATGCGGCGATAAACGATCTTATCGGAACCTCTTCAATGGACCAGATCGAGTTTCATTTTGTTGGACCTATTCCCGATACAAAAAAAGTGAAACACCCACGGGTGACCTATCATGGCGAGATCCGCGATAAAACACAATTACAGCAGGTAATAAAAACCTGCGATGTTTTGTTATGCCCCAGCTGGAGCGAGGGCATGCCCAATGTGATCATGGAAGCCATGGCAAATGGTTTAGCCGTTGTGGCAACCAATGTGGGCGCTAATAATGTGCTGGTGAACGGCCAAACAGGATGGTTGCTGGAGCAGGGGAGCGGTGAAGCGATAAAACAGTGCATTGCCGCCATCGTTGCAACAGACACAAAGATCATCGACGAAAAAAAGAGGAAGGCACTCGATCACATGCGTGCGGACTTTACCTGGGAAAAACTGATCCTCAGGTTTTGTGATAAGGTCCTTAAAAAACGATCTTAATGTGTAACGATAATTTTATGGGTTGTCCCCGACGTTTTTGAACCAAGGCGCAAAAAATAAACTCCTGCATCTTCGATCACCAATTTTTCTTTTCCGATCACACGTTTCGTTAGCAAAAATTGTCCAAGCGCGTTAAAAAGGTGAATGTCGGCATTTCCTGTTTCAATCATTAGTTCACCCGAAGTAGGATTGGGGTAAATGCTCAGATGATCGTTTGATCTTGTTTCGTTCAGGCCCGTCGCACAGTCTTTCACGTGCACGGTCATGTTAGCGGTGTTGGTGCACGAAGCGGCACTTTTCCCCAAAATAGTGAGCGCGTAAAAACCAGGGATCGGATTGCTATAAACAATATTTGCGCTCGTAACGCCGGTAGACCAGGTATAACTGGTTGCACCCGAGGCACTAAGGGCTAAGGTATGACCACTGCAAACCGACGTGAACGAGGTGCTGGTAGTAACGTTCGGCAAGGGATTAACAACTACCGTTACGGGCGTACTGGTGCTGCAGCCATTCGTTTCGCCGGTCACCGTATAAATTGTGGTAACCGGGGGCGATACCACTTGTCCTCCCGACCAGGTATAGTTGGTAGCGCCCGGTACGTTAATGAAGGCAAAGCCTCCCACGCAAATGGTAGGATCGGTAACCGTAAGTATAGGTTTGGGATATACGGTAAACGTTTCGACCAGGCTGCAGTTGTTGGCATCGGTTACAGTAATTGTATTTACACCCAGGAGTGTGCTGGTACCACTTGAATTGACATTGCCATTCGACCAGTTATAGGTGAGAGCACCGGTACCACCGTTCGCATTGAGGGTTAACACATCATTCTGGCAAATACCTGGAGACGATAGACCTAGCGTTAACTGCTGTGGCTGCACAATGGTAAACACCGTGTTACTTTGACATCCGTTCTGCGTATTCGTGATCTGCGAGGTCCAGGTTCCCGCGCCGAGATTAGTAACGGTTGAAGATGTATGAACGGTGGTTCCATTTGTCCATAAATAGCTTAGGTTATTACCTTGTGTGTTGGCATATGTTGCCGTACCCGTACTTACGCCATAGCAGGGAAGAGTGCCGCTATAATTTAAGGTACCCATTGACGCGTTACTTACGTTTATTGTTTGCGTCAATACGTTAACGCCCCCTCCGCAACCAAAATCGAGCCGCAGTTTGATCGTGTAAACACCCAGTGCAGAATATGTGTGCATAGGGTTTGCTAAGGTACTGTTGTTGTTAGTTGAGCCCGACGCGGGATCGCCGAAATCCCATTCGAGGTTTTGAACAGTGTATGTATTTGCAGGACAATTGCCATAAGTACCGCCAACCGGTATGGGCGATTGAAACTGCATGGACTGGCAACCGACCGTACCGCTTACCAGTGAAAGGCTGTAGGCCGGAACTGATCCCGCCAGGAAGAGACGGCTCCCCGTGAAATTAGGAAGATAAGTTTGTGCTGAGCCCGGGGACAACGATAACGACGAAAGGCTAAACCCGGAGGCTGTTCCGTAAGCGTTGGGATTGTTGATACAGGACAAAGAATTAAACGGGGGAATGTAAGCGGCAATATATATTTTGCCGTCGGGGCCCAATTGCATGTGTCCAAAGCCATTGATCGTTGAGTGGGTTGAAACCCCTACTGAGGTTTGACTTGCTGCAATGCCGCTGTTGGTTCCCGGGCAAAGATCCCATTGAAGAACACTCCCGTTGGAATACAGATAGTTGTTTGCCAGGGTGCCATAGAGCTTTGAGCAATCGGGTGAAAATGCGACACCATAACCCGAACAGTTGGAGTTACCGTTACCAGGTGTTGATGCCGTGTAAAGGGGTAAAAAGTTAGAGACAAGTCCCGTTGAATTGTCAAAATCGTAAAGTTCGAAAGACCCCGCGTTGCTATCATAAGGGCCTACGAAACCATAGTTAGCGCAGGCCAGTTTTTTGCCATTGGGCGAGATCTTCATTTGTCCGTTCTTGTTGGCGTGGGCATACTGTGCTGTTTGAACATAGGTATGGGTTGATACCGCGGCCAGCGTGCTAATACCGGCTGAACTTAAGAGGAAAGATCTGAAAGAATAGATCCCGTTCCAGATCAGTGTGTTCGAGTTGCTGCAATCTTTTATCACTATCCAGTAATCGTTGCCGTTGCAATGCCTGGTGGCGGTTAGCTTTGAACAAAGTGCTCCCTGGAATAACGGCACATCTTTTACTGTAACGGATCCCTGTCCGCTGGCCAGGCTCATGTCTACAATGGAGTAATAAAGTCCCTGGTTGCTTGAACTGGCATAGTTCACGTATAAAACATAAAAGAGGTTCGCGCTCCCTGGCAACTTTTCTATCATAACGTTGCTATACCCCCAGTGTCCCGATAAACCCGATCCGTTTGCCATTACAGTATTATTGCTATTCCAAACAGTTGCACCGTTTGAATAGAATAAAAGATTCCCGTTCGCGTCGCAGACAGATGTTCCTGCTCCAATGTGAAGACTGGTGCTCATGGAAATATTGGTAAGGGGATTGGTCGAAAAATCAAGTCCCGCATCTGTACCGAAACGCCATTTTTTAGTTTCGTTTTGCGAATGACCTACCATAAAAACAGTAGTATAAACCAACAAAAAACAAACTTGCTTCACTGCTGCGACCGTTTTTGATACCATGACACGGGTTTTAAATGATTTAATAAGGAGGCGTCTAATAAAGATAACCAAATTTCTGAGGGCAAGGTTGGGTGTTAACAAATGAGATTCTTGCAGTTTTTGCAAAACCACTTTTGACCTATAACCATTTTCCGATAATGACCTTTACCCCGAAATGATTGCCCCACTTGGTTTGCCCATCGTCGTATGCAAAAAAGGTGGTACCCAGCTGAAGCCCGAACGACATGGCTACCCGATTGTCAAAAAGCAGGTGATATCCGGGTTCGATCCATAAACCTAGGTTATTGTGGCCCGCGATCTTATTTCGTGTGAAACTGGCAACAGGGGCGATGAAGAAGCCTTCCGATGTGTTGGCCTTGTCTTCCTTCTTTTTAAGAAAAAGCGGCATCGCCAGTTCAGCGCCAAAATGGCTAATGTCGTTTCCTTTATTCCTGATCCCCAAATTAAGGATGGTGGTGACCCTCAGATCGGCGCGCCGCGTAATTGGCTTTTGATACACGAAGGGTAGAATATTAATGTCCATTTCACCTTTTTCGTAAAAAGGTTCCACCGTGATACTGGGATTCAGACCCAAAAAATGGGGACTTCGTTCCTTTTGCGCAATGGTTGATAGAAAACAGCCAGTAAGGAGGATCAGCAGAAACAGAGATCGCATACGGTTGCCAAAGGTATTGGTTTTAAAAAGATCGGGCAAAAGAAATTACAAATTTCGGAAGTGCCCGTAATAGGAGAAGTCAACTACCTCGAAAGGATTATTTTCATGTCGGTAGCGCCATCCTGGAAAGACACTTCCGCGCGTCCACTATCCTGATTGTCGACAAAAATAGTGGTGAACCGTTTTTGATTCGACGCACGACCCTGGAAATCGAAACGCCCCTTCTCGTCGGTCAAAATGGTGATCAGGCCATCGAGCTGTTCCTTACCACCGCGTTCGATGCCAAATTGCATCGACTGGTTGGGCATGGGTATCAAATGGTCGGAATAAACAGTTCCGCGGCACCTGACTCTTTTTCCACACGAGAATAAAAGCAAAACAAACAGGACTAGAACCAGGTATAACTCTTTGCCGGACAATTTTTTTAAGCGTGTCATTTTTTGTAATTGTGAATTCAACGATTGCCGCTTTTTACCACCACATTTTTAGCCAGTGTTTTAAACCGTACGCCGCTTTTCTGAATCACGGTAATGGTAATGTGACCCGTTTTGCTGGTGTTGATGTCGGTTACTGTACCCGATTTTCCGGCGTGTGTGCCGGCGGTTACTTCGCATTGATCGCCGTCTTTTAATTTGCTATTCATGGTATTTGGATTTTAAGGAGTTTTCATTTGTTCACCAGTATCGACCAGTTTTTCATGTCGTATTTGCGCTGTATAGTGGCTTTTAGTAAATATTTGCCGTAATAATATAATGGAACACCAATGGTAGCAAAGCCGCCATACATGGCAATAACCGCTACCACGTTGGCTCCAATAAGCGGCAGCACCGCGAAGGGAATTATCGGCAATGTTACCAGTTCGAGGCCAACAATAATAGAGGTCATGGCGCTGAGCGATCGTCTGCGACTCTTGTGTTTTCCATAATAGAGTGTATCCAGCTGATCGAAACCCAGGGCAAAGGTGCTGTCGTATTTAAGAATGGGCGGGCCCGAGCCTTTACCGTAATCCTCGTTGTAGTGAAATTTGGAAATGAAAATGGAATCTTTTGAAAAACCTTCAACCAGGCAATGGCTTAAAGCGACCGTGTCGGTGGTGCGGCGCAAAGAGATCAGAATGCCCGCCGAAAATTCAACCTCTTCGGTAGCACTTTTCAGGGTCGCTTTTTTGGTAAAGATCCTGTATGAATAGCCCAGTCGTTCGATGTGTTTTCCCTTCCGGTATTCTTTCGATACATACACGTCGTTTTGCTTGTGGTAGTCCATTTGCCCCACCTGCTGGCCGTCTTCATCATAGAGTTTGGTCAAACCGGTAGGCCGTTCTTCGAAACGTTTTAATTTGCCGTTGCGGCCATACTCCCAGGTGGTGTATTCGTAGTTGCCATCCTTGTACCGGGTTATTGTTTGAATGCTGCCGTTCTCGTAATACGTTTTCCCGGTGCCTAAGGGAATCTCACGTCCGGCCGGAAGGTACAGCCAAACCGAGTCTTTTAATTGCCCGCTTTTGTAATAACTCTTAAACTCTACCGTATCGCGGCCTTTTCGTTCGAGCCGGTATTTGGGTTTTCCGTTCCTGTAACTCTTTTTTTCAATGGCGTAATTTACCTGGGCTGCGCACAGGTACTGCACCAAAACAAAACAGAACAAGAGCTTTATCTTCATAAATGGCCTGATGTTTTTGCAGATTGTGGAAACGCAAAAACCCAATACCGAAGATAATGGATTTTTAATGAGACGAGCAAATTTAGCGGCTGAATCGCTTAATTTGCGATAGAGAGAAGATGTTGATTAAGCACTAACCTGCCTGCCGTTGGGCTGGCCAAGCTATGGTATGCGAGGCACTAAGATCACTAGTGTTATTATATTTCTCACTTCTCACTTTTAACCCCTCACTTCTAACTTTTAACTTCTCACTTCTTATTGTACTTATTCTCTTTCCATGGGTTGGTGCCGGCTGCGCTCATTTCAATCAGTTGTTGGAGCCGTTTCGATCGTGTGCTTTCCTGTTTGGCACCCATCACCCAGTTCTTTGATAGTTTTTTGTAGGAGGGTGCCAGTGATTGAAAATAAGTCCAGGCTTTTTTATTGGCTTTGAACTGTTTCTCGAAGACTGAACTTAATGTCGCTTCTTCGTTTTCGTGAGTGTAAATAGCCGACCGGCTGTCCTTTCTTTTTTCGAAGGCGGCCACTCCTGCAGGTTGCATGAGGTTTTGTTCGCTCAGTTCTTTTACTTTACGGATGTTAACGGCGCTCCATACGCTGGATGCCTTTCGGGGTGTGAAACGGATCTGGTAACGCTCGTCATCGATCGTACGCCGCACGCCATCGATCCAGCCAAAACACAGGGCCTGGTCAACCGATTCCGGCCAGCTCATCGAGGCTTTACCGGAATTTACTTTGTAATACCCTACAATCAATTCGCTCTCTTTTTTGTGGTTCTTCTCGAGCCATTTTCTGAATTTTTTTTGATCGGAAAAAAATAGTGGTGCCATAAAATGTCAGGACTCCGGTATGGATGTCGAAAGCCCCTTCCAAATATAATAAAAGAGTTTTGGCTCCTGTAATACGTCATTTCTCCGTTTTGATCCGCTCAAACTCCTCCTGGTTGGTTGAACGATGGCTTTTATTGGAGGACCGGAGTTTGCCAAAATTCCACGTCAGCTGCAAGCTGTAGGTATTGGTGTTGTAACGTAAATTATAACTCAGATCGTAACCAGGCACCAGGCTGTTTCCCCACTCACGGTAACTTCGCAGCAGATCGTTGGCGCTAAACATGCAGCTGAAGGTATTATTGAAAAAACTTCGTTTTATACTCATGTTGAGCATCGAAAACGGTTTGAATTTCATGATCCCCTCAACACCCGAACCGTAATATTCGTAATTTACTTCCAGTGTGAAGAGTTTTCTGAGTCTTAACTCACCATACAGGTACATATAAAACATGGGACCAAAATTTTTCACCAACTGGTCGCCCTGCCGATAACTGAACGTAGTTAAATAATAACCAAAATAATTGGCCGTGGTAAACCATTCTTCTTCCCACGGCAGGGTGGTGCCTACAAAGTACCCCTGGTTATAATCGATGTTTTTTACGGTTTGTACAAAACCATTACTGCCGTCGTTCAGTTTTTCGATCACGTCGGTCATGGCATCTTTGTTGTGAATGTAGCCAAGTGTCAACAGGTTCACGTCTTCGTCCACGATCAAATTGGCCTCAAACGACGTATAATAGCAGGGAAGCAGATAAGGATTACCCCGTTCCGACGACACCGAATCGATGTACTCCACAAAAGGATTCAACACATCATACTGCGGTCGCCGGAGCCTGGTCGAATAGTTGAGGGCCAGCGTTATGTCGTGCGGAAGATCGTACCCTACAAAGGCGCTTGGGAAAAAATTGAGGTAGTCCCTGTCGAACACTTTTGCATCAAGCACTTTCGAAAAACCTTCGCTGCGGGTATGCTCCGAACGCAGGCCGACCCTGCCGTAGAATTTTCCTTTTTTGTAACGCAATTCGGTATAAGCCGCTAAAATATTTTCCGTAAAATCAAAACCATTCACGTAATAGGGATCAGGGATCCAAACATCGCCGCCCGACAGGTTATCGAATTGGATCCTGCCGGTCTTAGTGACGTATGATTCTTTTATGCCCGCCTCAAGGGTCCAGCGCCGGTTGAAGAGGTGTTTGAGATCCGCATTGGCCGTTAACAATTTAATGTTGCTGTAACCATGGGTGCGTTTTTGTTGGTCGACCAGGTTGACCTGTGTAAGCACTTTCTGACCGATGGCGTCGCGGTTCTCAGAAATGAAATTCGCGTAATTACCGCCAAAAAATAATTCCGATCCAAGCGTATCGTAAGTTTTGGTGTACGACAGTCCCGCATTGCGATTCATCTCCAGGTAGTCCTGTTTCGAAATGGTGGTGAGTGCGGTTTGTTTTATATCTCCTTTATGGATCGCGTTGGTATTATTGATGTGGTAATTGGTCCGCTCGTAACCGCCCCTGTAGTTGATGCTGATGCTGCGCGAGCTGTCGGGTCTGAAAGACAGGCCCAGTCTGTAGTTGTGTCCGCCAAGGCAATGTTCAAGTTCATAAACCGTGTTGTCCATCGTGATCAGCGTGTCGTTTTGTTTGAATTTCCGGGTGTATTGCGCCAACTCCCAGTCCTTACCCGTATTAAATCCATAGCTGGTGTTAAGCGACCATTTTCCTTTTGTAAGATTAAACTGGAGTTTGTTGTTCAGCATCAGGTTCCTGCCATACATGTAATTTTGCATCACACTACCATTGTAACCCTGCAGGTTCGATCGTTTGGTAACGATGTTGATGACCGCGTTGCCGGCAGCATCGTATTTTGCGGGTGGGTTGCGGATCACCTCAATGCTCTGGATCTCGGATGCAGGAAGATTCTTCAGTATTTCTGGCGAAGCGATCCTCTGACCATCGATGTAGATAAGCGGTTCTCCCTTTCCAAAAATGCTCACCTTTTCGTTGCCGGTTACCATGATACCCGGCGATTTGCGGAGCACATCCATGGCCGTGCCTCCCGATCCCAGGTTGGTGTTGGCCACATTGATCTTCATTTTCTCGCCATCGTTCTCAAACAGCGGAATTCTTGCACTCACGGTTATTTCCTTCAACAGATTTGTGTTCGCCAGCACGGTATTGCCGACATTGAATAGTGTGTCGGCCTTGTTTCGTTTTATTTTTTTGCTGAGGTCGGTATAACCCACCGAACTGAGTTTTAAGATCAGCGAATCGCCGCTCAGACCTTCCAATCGGTATTTGCCATCCATAAAAAAAGCTCCTTTAATAATGGACTTGTCGTTGGGACGCAAAACAATGGCGTAGCCCGATTCGATGAGTTTGTTGTTCTTATCGCTGATGGTGCCGGTAAGGGTATACAGCGAATCCTGCGCATGGGAGCTTACCGAAAAAAAGGACATGAGGGTGGCAGCTATGATCTTTTTCATAGTAGTGGAATAGGGGATAAAAAGATAGATTAAGGGGTGTTTACAACCGTTGCTTCGATGTCGCCGTCGATGATGATCTTGTCGCCGGCCTCTGCATCTTTAAAGAAAAGGATGAGTTCAACCTTGTCGGTAAAGATCATTTTGAAGTAGCGTCCATTGTATTCGGATATCACACCGAGACCGGGATAATAATGCGAAATGGCTTCGGGGTTCAATTCCCTGCCGTCCTTTTTTACCAGCACGATGTTTTTGAAGTCATCCTTCCAGGAGATCGTCACTTTTTTATCGGTTCGCCCTTTTACCCACACGGCCTTTAAATTCGGCACTTTTTCGAGCAGGCGGCTGCTCACGGTTCGCACATTGGTGCGGTGGGCCTGGTCGCCGGCACGACTGCCAGCAGCGCGATCGAGGTTAATTTTTCCGGGGAATTTGTAGGCGCGCAGTACCGAGCGAAAAGAAGGACCATCGTAAAGGGTACCGGTATATGTGTTCAACTGTGAAGGTTCTTCCGGTATACGGATCTCCTTTTTTTTATTCATTGTTGAAAGATCGTTCTCCTTTGAGAAATGCCTGGCCAACACCATCGGTTCGGTTTTTTGCAGTGCGGAAACGGTATTTTCAACAATATTCTCACCGGTAAGGCTGTCGCTTTGTGAATTGTCGTTTGAACGAGCAGCTGGCTTTGGGTCTTCAACGGAAGAGCTTACTAGTTTTTGTGATGTGCTCTTCGAAAAATTCGTTTTTTCTGTTTTTTCGTTTGTATGCGAAACGAGACTACTTTCTACTATTTTGGGATAAGTTGCAGCAGTGAGCGGGTTTTGCGTTTTAAGTTTGGGAGCCAGGCCATTGGCCGAAGAGTTATTGGAGTGGCTGATAACAAAATAAAGGGCCAGTACAAGCACGCTGGCGCTAAAGCCCAGGTACTTGAATTTCGACAGCCATTTGCTGCTGATGCGGGTTGCTTTGTTCGCGTTCATCCGCGCGTCTATCTGATCCCAAACATCCTTGCCCGGTTCCTTCGTGTCAAAATCCTCACGGTGCTCGCTCACGTATTTTTTTAATTTATCGCTCATCGTTTACGGTATGCTTTTTAACGAGTTCTATCAATTTTTTCTTCGCCCGGTTGTATTGCGATTTCGAAGTGCCCTCGCTGATGCCCAATAAACCGGCGATCTCTTTGTGGGAGCAATCTTCAAACAAATACAACGAAAGGATGGTGCGGTATCCGTCGGGCAATTCGGCCACACATTTTTTTATGATCTCAACATCGAACTCCGTTTCGTCTTCCTGGTCTTCTTCCTGCGCCTGGTGAATGGTGTCGAGCGATACAAAAACGACCTTTCGTTTTTTAAGCACATCGAGCGAGGCATTGATCACAATGCGTTTTAACCAGGTGCCAAAAGAGTAGGCGGGGTCGTAGGAATTAATCTTTCCGAACACCTTTAAGAACGAATCCTGCAACACCTCTTCCGCCTCGGCTGTGTTATTTAAAATCCGGTAAGAAATGTTGAACATAGCCTTGGCGTAGAGGTCGTAAAGCTCGCGAAACGCTTTTCGCTCGCCTTTTTTACATCGGTCAATGATGGCTGCGTTTATCTCGGTATAAAGGGTGGAATCGGCCATTTCTTATACTAAATACGACAAAAAAGAGAAAGGTTGCACCTTGTCAGGGAATTTTTTTACCGAGGGTTATGGGCGCCTTCCCACTCTGAATACGCCTACCTCGTTGAATTCAATCACATTCTCAAACTTGCTGTCCCATACACAAAAGTCCTGTCCGATGTAAGTTTCCAGCTTCGAAAGGAGTTCCGGGATCGTGAGAACCATTGAATTGTTGCGTTCCTGTTTTAAATAAACGGCCTCGAAATGAAATTGTTGTTCAACCGCGTTCATAATAACTTCTCTGTTAAGATCCGGGCCGAGCCCACAGTAGACCCATTCGCTTTCGGCTGAGGCGTCTTTGCGTGTCCAAACAACTTGGGGATGATGGACTTCGTCGAATTTGTGTATGAGACGTGAATCCATGTCAACCTGTTTTCATGCCGTTTAATTCATTTAAATTTACATCAGGTCAACCGGGTAGTGCGACAGACCCTCCAGCACTTTACCTTCGTCATTTAAGATCATCGCTTCGCAAGCAAGTAGGGTTCCATTGCGCACATAGATCAGGGTAACGCTTTTAATACCCACCATCACGTGCTGTAAGTCGAAATGCAGGTCCGGGTTTCTTTCCAGGGCCTTTTCGAAGTAGTTTCTGAGTTCAGTCTTTCCCAGGATGGTTCCGCGATCGTTAATGTGATTCTTAATGACGAAAGGCGATGAAAAAACAACATGCTCGGCATAGTGACTCAAGATCGCTTCAAGGTCTTTACTGTTCCAGGAATCGATCCATTGCTTAGCGAAATCCTCAGCAAAGGCTTGGCTTATTTTCATTGTTCGCGCATTGCTTCTAAGGGCGTGCTCTGACCCTGGTTTACTCCTTTGCCGGTTCAGCCGGAAATTTACTCATGTCCATAAAAAAAACTTCCCAGGTGTGCCCATCAGGATCTTCAATGGTGCGCTGTTGCATAAAACCAAGGTCTCTCACTTCGTGGGGTTCAATGCCACCGGCGTTCAGACCATTGCTCATCATGTTATTCATTTCGTCGGTACTGTCGAGCGACAGGGAAAACAATCCCGCCACCTGCGATTTGGTATCCGCAATAGGTTTGGTAGCAAAACTTTTAAATTTGTCGTGTGTCATGATCATCACAAAAATGTTCTCGCTCCAAACCATGCATTTTCCCGACTCATCCGAAAACTGGGGATTGTTTGTAAAACCCAATGCGGTATAAAAGTTCATCGATTTCTGAAGATCCTTTACTGCGAGGTTGATAAAGATTTGTTTTGCCATGGTTTATGTATTTTTTGTTGGTTTGATAGACATCTTGTTATGATTTTTAACGGACCGCAAGCAGGCGTCCGCTTTTTGTAATGTCAAGGTACATATTTGAGCGCAAACCCACAAAAAGTGGTCGCTTGCTTGCTGTTACAGGTAGTAGGGCGCACATAGATACGTCTAGGCAAGTGTCCGCAATTTTTTTCTTTTAATGAAACCTGTGTTATTATGTCAACGCTCATTTGATCCTCGAAAAGTGTAACCAAGAGAACACTGGCCCTTTGGAATAAATTTTCTCGTTTCGATATTTCCACCTATTGAAGAAAAAATCTTTGTAATCATAAGTCGAGTCATGTTCTGGGTCGTATGGCTCATTTAGGAATAATTTTGATCCCCTCATTTTCCAGCTACCCGACATGCGACCAATTTCTTTAGTGCTGTCAAATCTGTATGTCGTGTAGTCTTCTAATGCAAATGTGTTGTCTGGTCTTATATTAATACGCCACCATTCAGCATCCTTGCTTTTAAATTCATAAATTCCAAAATGCATTTGATGATTACAAGAATAGATCACAATAAGGAGAAAAATGAAAGTCGTGATATAAATTATTGTCCGCATTTTTATCTTACTGGATTGCCGGCCCTATTATCTATAACTACCTTATAGTGGCCATTTTGTCACCACAATCTGCTCTTTTTGGCCGGACTGGGGTGATTTTATCATCCTTACTCCACCAAAATCTTCCCGGCCCCAACAACATCCTTTCCATCGCTCAAGCTATAAAAATAAAGTGCAGGAGGTAGGGGAGTCTTTATTTGTTCTTCGCTGGCCTGTAGTTTTGTTTCGTAAACCACCTGCCCTAGGCTGTTCATAATGCTTAAGGTAGCGCCAGGCAGTTCTGTTTTGATGGTGAACGCGCCATTATTCGGATTTGGATATACGTTTACCTGCCTACTGCTGGTGCCTCCTGCCAACTTATCGAGTGAAGTGCATAGATCAACCGTTTGCGTATGCGTGGCAGTGAACGTACAATTATTGGTATCGGTGGAAGTAGCGGTATAGGTCACGTTGGTAGTAGGGCTTATCACGTTGTAATTGGTGAGTGGGCCATTGTTCCATTGGTAATTGGTGCCGCCGGTAACGGTCAGGGTGGTGGTTTCCCCTTTACAGATCACGGTATTGCTGGTAGTGATGGTGAGCGTTTGCGGGTTGATAAAACAGTTGGTGTATTTCCAGAGGTCGTTCAGGTTGCCGCTGGCCGTGTAAGTGGTAGCGCCGCGGCCTACGCCGCCAAACAGCCAGAGGTTATTGTTCCCGTCGATCCAGGTTACGCCGCTGTTCCGGGCGCCAACAATGTTGCCACCTGCCTGAGTGCCCATGGTGCCGTAAATGCCGCCAATATTGGTAATGGCTCCGCCCCGGATCCAGTTCCAGGTGCCCAGCGCAAAGTCGTACTTCCAAAGATCTGGCATTTTGCCGGGGCTACTGCCGGTAATGGGATAACCTTCGCCGCCAAAGAGCCACAGGTTGCCCGCCACATCGCGCCAGCTCATGGCGCCAAAACGCCCGCCGGGGGTATTGGTGGTAGAGGCCACACCCTGTGTGCCATAGCTGCCATTTTGGTTGCCGGTATTGGACCCGTTCATCCAAACCCATTCGTTGGTGCCGGGGTTATACCGCCACATGTCGTTCAGGTAACCCGGAAAGGTGCTCATGGCATCGAGGCCCATGCCGCCAAATAGCCATAAACCACCCACCTGGTCGGTCCAGCCGGTGGCGTTCGATCGTCCGCCCGGCTGATTGCCTGGCGCCGGAACGGTTATAGAGCCATAGGTACCATTTTGTCCCACCGCGTTGGAGCCTTTTACCCAGGTCCACTGGCCGCTGGTAATGCTGTATTTCCAAACATCGTTCAACGGGCCGGTCAGGTTACTGCCATCAATGCCGATGCCGCCAAAGAGCCAGAGATTGCCGCTGGCATCGGCCCAGGCCACTGCCCCGCCTCTGGCGCCGGGTATGTTGCCCGGAGCAGCCACCCCAATGCTACCATAGGTGCCGGCCTGGTTCACGGTATTGCTGCCGCCCATCCAGGTCCATTGACCTGTGCTCACGGTGTATTTCCAAAGGTCGTTCAATCGCCCCAGTGTTGATCCGGAGCCAAACCCATCGCCCCCAAAGAGCCAGAAATTGCCGCCGGCGTCCTTCCAGCTTACCGCGTTATCGCGTGCGCCTGGCTTGTTCACCGCGTTGGGTGTGCCCATGGTACCGTAAATGCCGGTTTGTAAAAAAACATCGTCGCCATGCATCCAGGTCCAGTTATTGGTAGCCGGATCGTATTTCCAGAGATCGTTCAGGTAGCCGTTATTGCCAATGCGGTCGTAACCCGAGCCGCCAAAAAGCCAGAGGTTGCCGCTGTTGTCGCGCCACGAAACCGCCCCCTGGCGTGCTCCGGGGTTGTTGGTAGCCTGGCTCACGCCGCTGGGGCTGTAATACCCTTTTTTATTAATGGTGTCGCGTCCTTTCATCCAGGCCCAGCTTTGCGCCTGAAAGGTTTGGCCAAGAATTAGTAAAATAACGAGGAGTAATGATCTGATCATAAGTGTGTGTTTTGAATCACGAATATAGGTGAATATTGTAAATTTAAGCCCCTTAACCGACCTCAAAATAAGTTTTGTAAGGGCTTGAACTTTAATTTTTTGGATTGGAATTAAATTACTATATTTGCAGCCCTATTTAAAAAATAACAATGGAAAAACGCTATGAGACGGTCTTCATTTTAACTCCCGTTTTGTCTGATGATCAGGCAAAGGAGGCCGCAAAAAAGTTTAGAAAACACCTTACCGATCTGGGAGCAAAGATCGTGAACGAAGAGCATTGGGGCCTGCGCAAGCTGGCATACCCGATCCAAAAGAAAACAACCGGTTTTTACCACCTGATCGAATTCGCAGGTGAAGGACAGGAGATCGTTAACAACCTCGAGATCACTTACAAACGCGACGAGCGTGTGTTGAGGTTCTTAACCGTGGCTTTAGACAAGCACGCAGCCGCTTACGCCGATAAACGTAAAGGTTTGGCTTCTGAAGCGAAAACAAAGAAAAAAGAAACCGCTAATTCGTAAACGTTTAAAAGATTTTCAAAATGCGCAAACCAATGTCAGCGTCGAAAGACATACGCTACCTAAACCCTCCAACAGCGGAGGCTAAGAAGAAAAAATACTGCCGTTTTCAAAAAAGCGGTATCAAATACATCGATTACAAGGATCCTGATTTTTTATTGAAGTTCGTGAACGAGCAAGGTAAATTGTTACCACGTCGTCTTACCGGTACTTCCTTAAAGTTCCAACGTAAAGTGGCCCAGGCCGTAAAACGCGCCCGTCATTTATCGTTGATGCCTTATGTAGCTGATTTAATGAAATAATTGTCTAACCTTATTCAAAAAACAAAAAACAAGACAATTATTCGATGTGGCAATAACATTAAACTGTAAAAGCCACATCAAATAATAATCTAAAAGGAGGAAAACAAAATGGAAGTCATTTTAAAACAAGATATCAAAGGTTTAGGTTATAAGGACGATAAAGTAAAAGTTGCAAACGGTTACGGCCGCAACTTTTTATTACCTAAGAACATGGCGATTTTAGCGACTGAGAGCGCTAAAAAAATGCACGCCGAAACCATCAAACAACGCGCGTTCAAAGAAGATAAACTGCGTAAGGAAGCTACTGCCAATGCCGAAAAACTGGCAACAGTTGGTATTAAAGTAGGTGCTAAAGCAGGCGAGAACGGTAAAATTTTCGGTTCGGTTACTACCATTCAGATAGCTGACGCTTTGCAAAAAGCAGGTTACCCGGTGGAGCGTAAGAACATCGAAATTACCGAAGACTCGATCAAACAACTGGGCACTTATACTGCCAAAGTACGTTTGTACAAAGAGATCGCCGCTACCCTGTCGTTTGAAGTGGTTAGCGAGTAATTTTAACGCAACATTCCGATTTTTAACAGACCCCTGGCCCCGGCCGGGGGTTTTTATTTTGGCTTGTGTATGTATCTTCAATGGGCTATCTTTAATGGAGAATATCCTGGCCGCTTAATCGTTTCATCCTTAATAAATTTTAAAATGAAAATAAAGATCAGCTTCATTTGTGTGTGCCTGTTGAGCATGCTGATGGCCGTTTCCTGCGGCAAGAAAAAAGCGTTCAGGGAAGAAGATGGCCAGAGCACCATCGATAACCGCGAGACGCAGGGCGAGAACGACGCGGCCGTGGCCGATGTGAACGATGTGATCGGTAACCAGGGAAAACTCCACGGCAAGGGAACCGGCACCACCGGCGAACTATCCATCACCGGCAACGTGTGCGGCCTTAGCATCGATACCGCCGGATTGCCACAGGGGTCGGTAAAACTTAATTACAACGGCACCTCGTGCCACAACCGTACGCGAACAGGTACCATTGTGATCAGCATACAGAACTACGCGGCCGGCAAACGCTGGCGCGATAAGGGTTGCGTGTTAAAGTTAGAATACCTTAACTATAAGATCGTACGCACCTCCGACAAAAAGAGCGTTGAGTTCAACGGCGTGCAATACCTCACCAACGAATCGGGCGGTACCTGGTGGGAGCTGCTGATCGCAAAAACCCAGGCCAGCCTGGTACATGCCATCAGCGGCAACGATCTGCTGGCCACGTTCGACGATGGCAAGACCGCCTCTTACAACATCAACCGTCGTATTACCTATTCGCTGCCCGGTGGTGTGATTACCTGCATGGTCGAAGGCACGGGTAACAGTGATGGTTTGAGCAACCTCGAAAATTATGGATCCACCCGCAACGGCGAAGCCTTTACCAGCCAGGTGATCACGCCCATTGTTTGGAACATCACCTGCGGCGCGCGTGCGCCGGTACAGGGAGAAGTGAACCTGAAAGTAAAAAGCAAGGAGTTCGATCTCAAATGCACCTTTGCGGTGGATGCTAACGGAAACCCCATGAGCGTTGGCGCCAACGATTGCGCCTATGGCTGGAAAATAGAGTGGACCTATAAAAAGAAATCCAAAAAGAAAGTACGGGGATACAATTAAATTGCCAAAGCGCCGATAATTTTTTATATCTTTAGTTCCTGTAAACTTCTTGTAAAGTTTGCATGAGAAGTATGATCCATACGAAGAGAGAGCTGTTTAAAATACTTGTACTTTTTTTGGTGTTGGTGTTCGCGGTTTCGGGCTGCAAGAAAAGAAGAGCTTTTAAGGAAGAAGACGGACAATCGGCCGTTGACGTGTTTAATTTTGGTGCGGCAAACGACGCGGTGCTGGTGGACGTGAATAACGCCATGGCCGAGCAGCCGCTCATACGCGGTAAAGGCACAGGCATCCAGTTGTTGGACACTTGTGGGGTTGAAGCCGATACAGGTTCGGTGTACACCGGCATCATTGTGCTGAACTACACCGGCGAAGTTTGTAATAATCTGAAACGGCAGGGTATCGTAAAGATCACGGTTCAGAATTATCCGACGAAAAAATGGAAGCAAAAAGGATGTGTCATAAAGATCGATTTCCAGGCCTATAAAGTAACCAACATGGTTAGCAACAAGATCATACAGATCGACGGCACCGAGTACCTTAGCAACGAAAGCGGGGGCACCTGGTACGAAATGAAATTCCTGAACCAGGGTGCGGTAACCTATGCCTTGTCGGGTACCGATCTGAGCGTGCATTTCGACAAGGACTACCTGAGCATTTACAGCATTGGCCGAAAGATCACGTACACCTGGTCGAAGAACGTTTTAAACTCGTTGATGGAAGGAACAGGGGTTCAGGGCGACCGGGCAGGGCTCGACAGCTGGGGCCAGACCCGTAACGGCGAGACCTTCACAAGCCAGGTGGCAACTGCGCTCAGCTGGAATTCGACCTGTGGTTCCCGCAAACCTTTAGCCGGCGAAACAAGCGTTAGCGTTGATTCGAAAAGTTTCGACCTGAACACGACCTTTGGTGTAGATGAGGGAGGTAACCCGGTAACAGTAACCGGCAAGGACTGCCCCTATGGCTGGTTGATGAAGTGGAGCTATAAACGCAAAACCAATAGCCGGGTATTTGCTTATCAGTAAATTTGTAAAAAGATAAGGCGCACATGAACAGTAACTGTAAAATGATCCACCTGCCCCCAAAGACCTTGCTTTGCCTGATGGGCCTTTTTGTGCTCTTCGCATGGTCGTGCAACAAACCCCTTCACGAACGATGGGTGTATTACGACGAGACCCATTGCGCCGACGCGTGGGTGCACAACAATACCAACGAGCTCCTAAAAGATAACATCATTGCCTATTTTAAAACCAAGGACATCGAGATCTATGAGATCGAGATCTTCACCGATCGTGAGCCTGAATCGTGCTATAGTTGTGGCTGCAAAACAGGCCGACGGATAAAATGCAAGATCCGCAAAAGGGACGTTGACGATATGAAACAAAACGGGTTCTACCAATAGAACCCGTTTTTTGTTTTTGACCCATCGTCATTGCGAGCGTTAGCGAAGCAATCTGCCTCCGAGATGCCTTCGTTCCCGTTGCAAAAACGGAAAGCCCTCTGCGATGGCGAAATTATTTTTAAGTGAAGGCGTTGAAGCCCGTCACATCCATACCCGTAATTAATAAATGGATGTCGTGTGTGCCTTCGTAAGTGATCACGCTTTCGAGGTTCATCATGTGGCGCATGATGGGGTACTCGCCGGTAATGCCCATGCCACCGTGTATTTGCCTGGCTTCGCGCGCAATGGTAATGGCCATGTGTACGTTGTTGCGTTTGGCCATGCTTATTTGCGCGGGTGTGGCGCGGTGTTCGTTCTTTAACACACCCAGTCGCCAGGTAAGGAGTTGCGCCTTGGTGATCTCGGTGATCATTTCGGCCAGTTTTTTCTGAGTAAGCTGGAAAGCGCCGATGGGTTTGCCAAACTGAACGCGCTCTTTGCTGTAACGCAGGGCGCTGTCGTAACAGTCCATGGCGGCGCCAATAACGCCCCACGAAATGCCGTAACGCGCGCTGTTCAAACAACCCAGGGGTCCTTTTAAGCCTTTCACGTTTGGAAAGATGTTCTCTTTGGGCACCATCACATTATCAAATACCAGTTCGCCGGTGGCGCTGGCACGTAGACTCCATTTGCCGTGTGTTTCGGGAGTTGTAAAACCTTTCATACCGCGTTCAACAACCAGTCCGCGGATGTCGCCGGCCTCGTCCTTGGCCCAAACCACCGCAATGTCGGCAAAGGGCGAATTACTGATCCACATTTTGGCCCCATTCAGTACCACGTGTTTCCCATCGCCCGCATCTTTAAAATTGGTGAGCATGCCGGCAGGGTTGCTGCCATGGTCGGGCTCGGTAAGTCCAAAACAACCCATGAGGTCACCGCTGGCCAGTTTGGGTAAATATTTTCGTTTTTGTTCTTCGCTGCCGTAGGTAAAAATGGGGAACATCACGAGTGAACTTTGCACCGACGCTGTGGAGCGCAGGCCGCTATCGCCACGTTCGAGTTCCTGCATGATCAATCCGTAAGAGATCTGATCGAGTCCCGGGCCACCGTACTCGGCCGGTATATACGGACCAAAAGCGCCTATTTCGGCGAGTCCTTTGATCCATTGTTTAGGAAATTTGGTGGTTTGACAGGCCTCTTCCACGATGGGCGACACCTCTTTTTTAACCCATGCACGGGCTGTTTCACGTATCAGTTTTTGTTCGTCGCTCAATAATTCATCCATTAAATAATAATCGTGAGCCTGGAAATTGTCGCTTGCCATAGTCGTATAAATAATAAGCGCCGAAGTTAAGAATTAATACCAATTGGTTATTGTTTAATTGGACTAAAAATTGCATGTAGGGTATTACCATAAAAGGTCCGGGCGAATAATTTTAAAACCAGTAAATTTTAAAAATAAATGCGATTTGCCTGTCGATTTTTATTTTTTATTAAAGGAATTTTGCTATTTTTGTAAATCTAATATTATCGAAAACTAAACAACTGACCATGAGAAAACTTGTATTACTTCTTGTTACTTTTCTTTTAACGACCGGCCTTTATAAAGCCCAAACCGGTTCGGCCCTAAATTTCGACGGTGTCGATGACTATGTTACAAGGCCCGTTTTTAATACCAATACGAGCAACGTAACCTTAGGCGCACGCGTGAACCTTACCGCATCTACGTCTACCAATCAGGTTATAGTATACAATGGCAGCACTTCATCCAATGGTTATGGCATGATGCTTGGCATCGGTAATACCTCTGTAACCTTATTGTACGGCGGTAGCGTAGGCCATAACACGGGTTATACCTTAACTCCCGGCCAATGGACCTCACTCACGATGGTGGTGGTAAACAGTACACAGGTTATTCTGTATGTTAACGGCACGCAACAATTTAGCGTTAATCCAACACTTTTACCCACAACACCGGCAGGGGATTTCAGGATCGGTGGTAACCACCTGGGCACTGAGACCTTCAACGGGATGATCGAAGATGTTCGTTTTTGGAACCGCGCCTTGTGTGCCAGTGAGATCGCTTATCGTTCCAACTGCCAGCCAGTGGGCAACGAAGCGGATCTTCAAGCCTATTATAATTTCAACCAGGGTATCGATGCAGGTGCAAATACTGCCGTTACTACTCTTACCGACGTTACCGCCTCGGCGTTCAACGCAACCCTTACCAATTTTGCTTTAACCACGGGCACAGTTTCAAACTGGATCAACCCGGTAGGAACACTGAGTACCACCTGCGGTGCAGCGCCTGCAAACGCTACGATTTCGGCAGCCAGCATGACGATTTGTAATGGTACCGCTTTAACACTCAGTGTAACCGGTGTTTCAACTGCCAGCTGGAGTACCGGTACCAACGGTACCCTGGCCATTAGCGTTACGCCAAGTACAACCACTACTTATTCGGTATTAGGTACTACCACCGCGGGATGTTATGCAATGGGATCTAACACTGTTGTTGTTAATCCAACACCTAGCATTACAGCCAGCTCAAGCAGCATCTGTGCGGGCCAACAGGTTACGCTCACGGCATTACCTGCTTCTTCAACCTATTCATGGATCCCCTTGGGCGTTACAGGTCAAACTGCTACCGGCGCGCCAAGTGGTAATACAACTTACACGCTCATTTCGCCGCAAGGCAGCACCTGTCAGGCTCTGTTCACGGTAACGGTGACGGCTATACCGGTATTAACCATTACTGCGTCGCCTACACTGATCTGTCAGGGCGGTTCGTCAACCCTTACCGCTACCGGTGCAACATCTTACACCTGGAGCAGCGCAGCGAGTGGAAATACTGCGGTGGTGAGCCCTACGATCACGACCATTTTCACGGCTACCGGTACAACCAATGGTTGTACGGCTACAAAAACCATTAACATTCCGGTTAACACCACGGTATCGATCGCGGCTACCAACACCTTGTTGTGTTCAGGTAACCCGGCTACCTTAACGGCAAGTGGCGCAAGTACCTATACCTGGCTCACAACACCGGTAGTGAACACAACATCCATTACCGTAACTCCATCGGTTAATACCAACTACACCGTTAATGCTACTACAACGGTGGCAGCGGGTAGCTGTACCAGTTCGGCGGTTATTTCTATTTCGGTTAACGCCACACCAACGGTTAACGTAAGCAGTTCGCCATCGGTTATTTGTGGTACCACCACGCCGGTGACTGCTACCATTACAGCAACGGGTGCTAATACGTATTCGTGGAATCCTTCAGCTACGGGCCCTACTGTTACCAATGTGAACCCAACAGCAAGTACTAATTACACAGTTACGGGTACCACTAACGGTTGCAGTAATATCAAAACATTTACTCTGGTTGTTGCGCCAATTCCTACCATAACGGTTGCTAATACCACCATGTGTGTGGGTCAAACCAAAACTTTAACTGCTACCGGAGCCGGTACGGGCGGTACCTATACCTGGGTGGCCGGGCCAACCTCTAGCCTTTATGCAGTGTCGCCAGCTACCACTACAACTTACAGTGTAAGCGGTACCAGCTCGGTAGGTTGTACGTCTACTGTTACAGCGACTACTGTTACTGTGAGTCCTAATCCAACGGTTGGTTTTAGCCAGAGCACCTCTTCGTTGTGTTCAACAACGACTATGATCGTAACTGGTAACAATGCTAACACTTATACATGGGTAGGAGTACATGCTACCACCGGTGCTACTGGTACCATACCAAACGGTACTGCTTTCACGCCAACACTTTTACCAACCATCACCACTTCAGGCACTGTAAATTATACCCTCACGGGTACTAGTTCTGTTGGCTGTACACATACGGCGATTGCGACCGTTACGGTGATCGTAACACCAAACGCGGGTATATCAGCCGCTCCGCAGTCTTTCTGCGAGGGCGTGGTTTCAACCCTGAGTGTATCGGCGCCAAGCCAAACCTGGTCGCCTGCCTCTCCCGGTATGACGAATACACCATCGATGACGATCAGTCCTGTAGCGGGCACTTATACCTACTCCGTATCCAAAACAAACAACGGTCTGTGTCTTCATACCAGTACCATATTAATCACGGTGAATGCACTTCCGCCGGCCTCTATTTATGCAAATCCTACGGTTGTTTGTTCAGGTACTCCTTTACAGTTAACCGGTGGTGGCGGTTCCACCAGTAGCAGTTACACCTGGAGTGTTCCTTTACCTTCCGTAATAAGTCCAACTGCGACTAATCCAACCACTTTAATACCATCTACTCCTGGCCCTGGATCCTCGACCGTGATAGTTACGGTAACTGTAACTAACGGTTTATGTCTAAAGTCAACCACCATGGCGATCCAGGTCGATCCTCAACCAACCATTACCATTGTGGGCACACCAACAGCCATTTGTCGTAACGATGCCACCACACTCACGGCCAGCGGAGCAAGCGCCACTACAAGTTATTCGTGGCTTCCAGGTACTACAACCGGCACCAACGCGATCATAGTTAATCCTTTAACAGCAACTGCATATACAGCAATTGGTCAAAACAGCTTCGGGTGTACGGCTTCGAAAATACAGGCCATCAACGTTTATACGCTGCCTGTCATTACCGCTACCTTACCTACAACAACAGGCAATAATACGCTTACCTGTGTGGGTGGTCAGGCAACGGTAACCAGTACTGGTTGTTCAACGTGTACCTATAGCTGGAGCACTGGTGCAGGCGGTACGCTTGCGGTTGTGCAGCCAGTTGGGACAACCGTGTATACTGTAACCGCCACCAACACAGTAAATCAGTGTAAGAGCCAGAGAACACTTACTTTAAGCACTTTCGATCCTACTGTAACGATTACCGGGTCGTATTCAACCTGTGTGGGCGGGGCCATTAGCTTAACCGCTAACGTTTTCCCGGCACCTCAAATTACCATACCATCACCTTATTTGTGGAATGGCAACTACCAGTTCCAGGTGTTTTCGCCTGTTACGCAACCAACGGTGGCTACTCCATATTTTGTAACGGTTAAAACACAATCCAACAATGTAACCTGTTCGGGGTTGGCTTCGATGACGATGCAGATCTACCAAAACCCAACCATTACAGCCGTGAGCGAACCAAGCCTGATCTGTAAAGGCGACCAATCGGCAGTAACCGGCACGGGTGGTGTAAGTTATGTGTGGAGCGAGAATAACCAGGCCGCGCAAACCATCAGCGTAAGCCCTACCGCTGCTGTAACTGTTTATACCGTAACCGGTACCGATGCTAACGGATGCTCGGGGACTGCTACCGTTAATGTAAAAACCTCTACTTGTCCTGGTATGGAAGAACTCAGCGGCATCAATGCCCTGCTGTCGATCTATCCAAACCCGAACAATGGCGAGTTCACTGTTAAAGGCGAAGAAACCATGAGCCTGCGCCTGATGAACGAACTGGGCCAGCTAGTGAAAGAAGTAAAACTGGACGCAAGTAACGATTACCGAAGTACTATTGCCAACTTACCAAACGGTGTTTATTTTATGGTAAGCAACAAAGGCAGCCAGAAGATCATCGTTAATAAATAACATTCACTTACCCCTTTTTGAAAAGGCTTTGCAAACGCAAAGCCTTTTCTGTTGTTAATAGGCAATAGAATTTAAGATTATTCGTTTTACATTTGCAATTCGTATATGAAGCCTGGCCTTAAAATAGTACTGAGTGTTTTTTTTGTATTGATGTTGCTGGCTTTTTTTTCGTGTCGGAAAAAGAAGATCACCAACGATCCCGATTCTACGATCCAGTTCTCGCAGGATTCCGTTTTGTTTGATACTGTATTTACCACCATCGGATCGTCGACACGCAACATCAGGATAAGAAATAAGAACAACCAGCGCATCAACATCTCGTCCATCGAACTGCAGGGAGGGTCCTCGTCGCCTTTTATCCTGAACGTGGATGGGAGCAAAGGCACCTCGTTCACCGACATCGAAATAGCGGCTAACGACAGCATGTATGTTTTCATACAGGTTAATGTTAACCCCACCAACATTAATTCTCCCCTGGTAGTGGAGGATGCGATCAACTTTATTGTGAACGGCAACCAGCAAAAGGTGGTGTTGGAAGCCTGGGGTCAGGATGCTTATTATCACCGGCCCGACAGCGCTGTTTATTTCCAGGACGGTTCGTATTTTTCGTATTCGCTGGTGAACTCGCTCAAAAACTCTTATACCATGGTGGGCGATGTGTATGTGTGGAAGAACGACAAGCCGCATGTGATCTACGGTTACCTGGCCATCGATTCTTCGCAGAAACTGAACATACCCGCGGGCACCAAAGTGTTCTTAAATTACAGAGCTGGTATCTGGGTTTATCGCTACGGACAACTGCGGGTACTGGGTACAAAAGGCAACGAGGTTATTTTCCAGGGCGCCCGCCGCGAAAAAGATTATGCCGATGAGCCGGGCCAATGGGACCGCATCTGGATAAACGAAGGGAGCGACGACAACCTGATAAATTATGCCATTATCAAGAACGGATTTGTTGGCATCCAGGCGGAGGTAACCGGCAACACGGTAGGAGGTCCCGGTAAACTGACGCTAACCAACACAAAGATCCAGAACATGAGCAAGTGGGGCTTATACTGCCTGGCCTACACCATCGAAGCGGGCAATAACGTGATCAGCAATTGCCAGGAACACAGCATGAATATTTTGTACGGTGGCGACTACACATTCAGGCACTGTACGTTCGCTAATTTCTGGAACAAGGAAAAAGCCAGGGACAAAGCCGCAATTAACATCAATAATTACACGCCCCAGCAAACGTTGCCACTCTACATGTATTTTGGTAACTGTATTGTTGATGGTAAATTGGGCAACGAGATCAATTTCGACATTAAAGGAAGCAGCACGCCCGAATTTGAACCTTTTTTCCAGTTTAGCAGTTGTTGCCTGAAGACCACCAATACGACCTCTAATACCACGAACTACAAGAACTGCCGGGTCCGCACTGAGTCGCTGAAATTTAAGGACGATGCCAATTACGACTTCTCGTTGAAATCGGATGAGACCGGCGCAAAATCGTTCAACAACCAGCCGGCCCAGGCCGATGCCAGTAAATTCAGGTTCGACATCAAAGGCAATGTGCGCAAGCTCACCTTTGCCACCGGCGGGGTTACCGCGGGGGCTTACGAAATGGATTAAAGCCGGGTCCAATTTTTATTGCTCAGCCCACAAATTCAGAGTAAATTTGGCATCACATTTTCATGAACCGTATTTCCAGTTCTCAGCATAAATCAGTTATTTATTGGCTTTTAAGCGGTTGTTTTCTCATCTATGTGATGGTGGTGGTGGGATGTCTAACGCGCCTCACGCATTCAGGACTTTCGATCACCGATTGGAGCTTTATGGGTTCGGTGCCACCGCTTAACGATACCATGTGGCAGGAGCGTTTCGCCAAATACCAGCAAAGTCCCGAATTTCAGAAAGTGAACTATGTCATGACCCTCGAAGAATTTAAACCCATCTTTTTGTGGGAATACATTCACCGCATGATCGGTCGCACAATGATGTATGTTTTTGCGATAGGTTTTATTTATTTTTTGATCAAGAAAAAGCTGAGCCGAAACATGTGGCCACAATTTGTGTTGCTGTTCTTTATGGGCGCCATGCAAGCCGTTATTGGCTGGTGGATGGTGTACAGTGGTTTGCAGGCCAAACCCGCGGTAAGCCATTATCGACTGGCTACGCACCTCATGAGCGCTTTCACCTTGTTCGCGTTTACATTCTGGTTTGCCCTGCGCCTGACCTTTCCAAAAAATGAGGTGCAGGAAAACGAAGGCGCAAAATTGAAATGGCTCAGTGTGTCTTTTTTTGTACTGCTCATCATACAGATCATTTATGGCGCGTTTACGGCGGGATACGTAGATGGCAATGCCGCTAAGATCCGCCCGGGACATATTTTCAGCACCTGGCCAAAAATGGGGGATAGCTGGATGCCCGAACAGGTGTACTATAAAGACACTTTTATTGAGAATATTCTTGAGAACCCCAGCGGCATCCAGTTTGTGCACCGTACCCTGGCAATGGTGGTGGTAGCGTTCGTTTGCCTGCTCTGGTACCGGTCGAACAAATTAAAACTATCCAAACAGCAGTACCTTGGTGTAACCTTGCTGATCTACGGGGTCACCATCCAGTTCATTCTCGGTGTGCTTACCCTTATTTACCAGGTACCGGTGGTGATGGGCGCCCTGCATCAAACCGGGGCTTTTTTCCTGTTTGCCTGTTGTATTTATTTGTTGTTTCATCTATTTAATAAAAGAACCGAAGCCTAGTGGACGAATTTACAGAACATAACCAGGAAGAGTTTCATTCGGCTGAAAACAGCTTGTATCCGCCAAAACCGGTGATCGTTGAAAGGAATCAAAATGCCTTAACGCGTTCCATCATCAACCTGCTCATTTACGCGGTGCTCTTTTATTTTATGTTCGATCGCAACGTGACGTATATCGCGGCCATTCTGTTGGTGATCATCATACACGAAATGGGCCATTTTGCCTTTATGAAGCTGTTCAGTTACTCCAACGTTAAGATCTTCATCGTGCCCTTGCTGGGAGCTTTCACGAGCGGTACCCGTCAAAAAGTATCGCAATGGCAGCTGAGTCTCATCATTCTTGCCGGACCAGTGCCGGGCATCATCATTGGCTGCCTGCTTTTTTACTTTAATAAAGAACAGCACAACGAAACCATCGGTATGCTGGCCTCCACATTTTTGGTGATCAACCTGCTGAATTGTTTACCTTTTCATCCCCTCGACGGGGGACGACTTATTGAAACACTTTTCTTTAAAGAGAACCACGTGGTTCGCCTGGTGTTTGGCATCATTTCCATCGTTGCGCTCCTGTTCATCTGCATAGTCAACAGCAGTTTTATACTGCTCATTATCCCCGCAATGATCGTATTCGAATTGCTCAACGAACACAAACATCAAAAGATCCGCGACTATCTGAGGCAGGAAGGCATCGTTTACCGCACCGATTTTGAGAACCTGAGCGATCGCGACTACTGGCTCATCAGGGACTGCCTTTTGTTGTCTTTTCCGAAAAAATACCCGGGGCTTAACGCTGGCAATTACAAATACAGCATTGTAGAAGCTATGATCGTTCAACACATCAAGGGCGTTCTGCAGGTTGATCTGCAAAACGACCTTAAAGGTTTTAAAAAGATACTGGTGCTCTTGTTCTATATTCTGGTGTTCCTATTCCCGATCATTTATTTGATCTTGAATCTCAAACCGGCATAAAGCATCCGTCCGTATACCGGGCCCCAAACCATCGACGCGTCGAAGTACTTACTGAAGGGCAGATCGCTTGCCAGGATGGGATCGTTTTGTTTGAAGTTCAGCAAATTCTCAACGCCCAGGTACACATGAAAGTCGGCTGTTTTTATTTTGGCGAGATAGGTTATTTGTCCAAGCACATTAAAATAGTCGGGCGAATAATTGGCCAGGCGATACTCCGCGGGGTTAGCGCTTGTTATCGGCAAACGTTTCACGCCATTGTATTGCGTGGTAAAATCAAACTGCCAGTGGTTGTTCTTTGTTTCGTAAGCAAAATTCACAAAGGCCCTGTGCCGCGATACCATGGCTTTCTGCAACAATCCCTGGTCGTATTTTACGCGTGTGTCCACAAAACGATAGGCTGTTTTTACAAAAAAGCGTTTTCGTGGTTCCATGTTAAATTCAAACTGCATGGTATTGGAGTAGGAGGGACCCTTTAGATTGTAAATGTTCACGCCTTGTGCATTTGCATCCACGTCGACCACCACCTGGTTGGTAAAATCAGTCCGGTACACATCGATCGTGGCATAGGCGTCGCGATAATTGATCTTGAATTTTTGTGTAAAGTTCAACCCGTAATTCCAGCCTGTTTCGGCGTTCAATCCATAAGGCATCTTTAGATCAGAACTTCGTATGGTCCACTGCCGTGAGGTAGCCATCAAATACGAGTTGTCGGTAAAGATGTTGGCCGTACGAAGCGCCCGTCCACCACTAAAGCGCAGTACCGACTGTTGGGTAAAGGCATAACGCAAATGCAAACGCGGCGTAAAGAACAAGCCGTAATAATTGTGCTGATCGGCGCGGATGCCTGCCACGAGGTTGAATTTTTCCTTGTAGTTATAGGCATATTCGCTGAAAACACCGGCCACTTGCTCGTTACGTTTGTACAAAGAGAGATTAAACCGTTCGTTAACCTGGTCGTTCATAAAACTACTTCCAAGCTTATAGGTATGGTTGGTATTGCCAATGATGCCCTGGAAAATGTAGTTGGCGTAAAAGGTTCGCTGCAGGCCGGCGTATTGGTTCAAGCCATAAAAATTCGACTGGGTATGATCAAGGTAAGAGAGCTGCAATCCCATGCTGGTGCCGGGTCGTTTTTTGAATACATACCCTGTTTTGCTGTACACTTCCCATTTTTCGTTGTTGATGCCAATTTTGTAAAGCGCCGTTGTATCCGAAAAGTTGGGAACGGTTTGCCTGAACTGCCCGCCATTGCGTTCGTCTTTTAAATAACCACCACCGATCTGTGCTTCAAAATTCTTGTGGTTGATGGCGTATTTATTAATGAAGTTGTACTGTTTGCCGGTTGGTATATCGGCAAAACCGTCGCCATTCAGGTCCTGCACCAGTGGATTAAAACTCACGTGGTTGAGTAAACCAACCGACAATTTAGGATTGAGACGACGCGAAAGATTCAGATTGTACTCGTTCCGCGCGTTCTCATTCACGTAAGTATTAAAGTTGAGCTTGTCGGTCTGTTCAGGATTTTGCAGTTCGGTATTGATCTGTCCGGTAAAACTCTCGTAGCCATTTATCACCGAACCGGCACCCTTGCTCAATTGTATCGACTGTATCCAGGTTCCCGGAATAAAGGAGAGGCCGTAATTATTGGCAAGCCCGCGCAAATAGGGCATGTTTTCTTTGGTGATCTGCGCATACTGGCCCGAGAGCCCCAACATTTGTATCTGTTTGGTTCCACTGATGGCATCCGCAAAATTCACGTCGATGCTGGGATTGGTCTCAAAACTTTCCGAAAGGTTACAACAAGCGGCTTTCATGAGCGAGCGCTCGTTCAGCGTTTCTACCTTAATTGGATTTAAGTACGAAATTTCGGTGCCTGTACTATAATACACCACTTCTACTTCGTTGAGGTCGACACCACTTTTTAGAACCAGCAATATGTGTTTGGTGGTGTCTTTTACGGTTACCGTTCGGCTTACGTAACCGGTTAACTGGATGACCAGTTTATCGGTGAGGTTGGATACCGGAAGCGAAAAGTCGCCGTTTTCGTTCGACACTGTGGCCAGCGTGGTCTTGTCCCACACAATGGTTGCGCCTGGCACCACGGTGGTGTCCTTGTTTTTTCCGATCTCAACAACTTTGCCGCTGATCTGTGCGCTAAGGCATATAGAACTTAATATGCCCGTTAAAGCAACTAAATACCTGATATAAAGCATGATTATTTTTTATGTTCCTCACACTTTTTATCACGGTACTTGCAGCAAGCTGGTAGTTTGTTGTAATCGGCCAGTTTGGCCTTTGTATTTCCAACATCGTGTCCGCCGGCCGCAACAGCCTGCTCAATTTGCTCAGGAGTTACTTTGTCTGTACGATACGTAACCGTTAGCATTTGTTTGTCTTCGTCCCAAACCGCTAATTTCACGCCTTTTATATCGGCCGAATTTTCGATGCGTTGTTTGCATTGGTCGCAATTGCCTTTAACACTCAGTGTTAAGGTCTTTACACTTTTATCCTGGGCCTGAATGGTCATGGACCCAAAGGCCATGCACAGGATGATCAATAAATTTTTCATGATAATAATTTTTGGTTAATAGTATAAGTACAAGAGTTCCAAAAGGGAACAACACTAAAAACCGCTTCTAAATGCGAAGCACGGATGTTGAAATTATTAAACCCGAATAGAGTTTGGCGGGTGGGATGAAATTTTTGTGGACAGGTGAACCGCGATCGGCCTCTGTGAACGAAATAATTTGAGGTAAAGTTGTATTAAAGGTTAGGTGATTCCAGGTATTGGGTATTTTGAAAGACTTAAATTCCTTTAAGGTGAAATCGGTGGTACTTTTTAAGAACAGACCTTCGTCCTCACAACAACCGCCATCGCCTTCATCCGAATGATCGTCCTCGCCACCGCAGCAACTATCGGCTTTCAGCAGATAGCTGATCTCTTCGAGTTCGCCACCGCAATAATGCAGGTAAACGGGTATGCCCACCGTCATAACGATGTAAGCGGATACAACCAGGCCAAACAGATATTTCTTTAAATTATTGATGGTGCTTTGTGCCGGTAAATGTCGTAAAAATAACATCAAAAATACCATAATTTAGGTTAAATAAATTGGCCCGCTTACAGCGAAAACCCTGAGGATTAGGCTCCCGCAAATGGGGGGTTGTTTATTCGGACTTTAATTAGTTAATTTGAAAATATTATAAAAAAAGCAAGCTAATGGCTGAAATATTCAGAACCAAATCCCTCAGTAAACTCCTGGCAGACGCCGCTTCGGGCGAGAAAGGTCTCAAAAAAACCCTTGGCATGTGGTCGTTGATCGCTCTTGGCATAGGTGCCATTATTGGTGCAGGTCTTTTTGTTAGAACTGCCGCCGCCGCTGCCGATAATGCCGGCTCGGGCGTTACCATGTCGTTTGTGGTAGCCGCGGTAGGTTGTGCTTTTGCGGGCTTGTGTTACGCCGAATTTGCCGCCATGATACCCATTGCGGGAAGCGCTTATACGTATGCTTATACCACCATGGGCGAGATCGTAGCCTGGATCATTGGCTGGGCGCTCATTATGGAATATGCCCTGGGAGCGGCCACGGTTTCAATTGCCTGGAGCGAATATCTGAATAATCTCCTGGGAGGGGGGATACCTTATGAATGGTGCCATTCGCCCTTCGAACACGCGTACAAGGTCATGGGGGCGGCCATTTCGCAATTTCCAGCCGAATTAGCCGCTACTGCCAAGAATGGTGTGCTGGTGCTATCGGATGGTCAATACGAGGTGTTACCGGATACACTTAAAGCCTCGGTACAAGTGTACTCTGGCCTGGTTAATCTTCCTGCCCTTGCCATTCTTTTGATTCTTACCTTATTGCTTATCAAGGGCACTCAGGAGTCGGCCATTGTGAATGGCATTATCGTCTTTATTAAAATGGCCATTGTGCTCATCTTTATTGCCATCGGCTGGGGCTTCATAAATCCTGCCAATCACACGCCGTATTTGATACCCGAAGGAACACCAGGCCACGATGGTATTTTTACCTGGGGTTACGGTGGAATTTTGGGTGGTGCGGCGGTGGTGTTCTTCGCCTTCATCGGTTTCGACGCGGTTTCGACGGCGGCGCAGGAAGCCAAGAACCCTAAGCGGGACATGCCCATTGGTATTTTAGGATCGCTGGCCGTTTGTACCATCCTGTACGTGCTTTTCTCTTACGTACTCACAGGCGTGGCTCATTGGAGCGAGTTTGCCGCGGCGGGTAAAGAAGCATCGGTATCGTATGCCATCCAGAAATACATGGTCGGTTACGAGTGGTTAGGTACCAGTGTTACCATTGCTATTCTCGCGGGTTTTTCATCGGTGATATTGGTGATGCTCATGGGCCAGTCGCGTGTGTTCTTCTCCATGTCAAAAGATGGTTTGTTGCCAAACGTGTTTTCACGTCTGCATCCAAAATTCCAAACGCCTTACAAATCAAACATGATCCTTTTTGTTTTTGTAGGATTGTTCGCGGCCTTTATCCCCGGCAGTGTGGCTGGCGATCTCACCTCGTTCGGAACCTTGTTCGCATTTGTGCTGGTGTGTCTTGGCATTTGGATCATGCGCAGACGTCATCCGGAAATTGTGCGCCCATTTAAAACACCTTTGGTGCCCCTGGTACCTATTTTGGGAATAGTGGTGTGCGCCTTTATGATCATTGCACTCGATACCTTTACGCTTGCTTCGGCGGGTGTGTGGATGGTACTGGGACTGATCATTTATTTTGGTTACGGAAAAAAACGCAGCAATCTTAATACCGGAGAATAATTTTCGGTGACGTATAAATAAAAAGCCGGGAATTTATCCCGGCTTTTTTGTTTCTTAGATCTAAGGTCGTACAATCCTTTCCTGGTTCCCTTCTGTCCTGCCTCTTGTTTCCCTTCAGTCCCTTAGGTCTCTTTCGCCTCTTACTTCTTCACCATTTTGATCTGCATGTTCTTGTATTCTTTATCGCCTTGTTTGCAGTACATTTCCATGAGCGATGTTTTTTCATCGGGATTTGAAAGTACCTGGCGCATTTCGATGTCCTTGCCCGAGGCAGGATCGGTCATTTTACCGGTGAGGTTGATGGTTTTAGTGGTCTCGTCGTACGTTCCTTCCATCACCACCACACCTGTACCCATGTTATCGACCCAGGTATTGATGAATTTTTTCTTGGAATTGTCGTAGGCCATCAGGCTTCGTCCTTCGAATGGCATACCCATCATGTCGCCGGTGTAAACAGCTTCCTGGTAGCGTCCGCCAAGTACCATTTTATTTACCGCTTTAACTTTGCTGGCTGGCGTTGGCGGCGCGTCGGGTGCCATCCACGAAATACTCTCACCTTCCCATTTACCATCCTGTGTGGCCATCCATTTATGCATGTCGCCGGGCGTTGCAAAGGCTTCCCAGGCTTTGGCCATAGCGGCCGAATCCATAGGTGGGGTTTCCGGTGCAGCTTCGGGGGGGGCTGCTGTGGTTGCAGCCGAATCAACCGGTGCCGTGGTTTCCGCCGCTTTTTCGGCGTTGTTGTTGCAGCTGATCATCGCCAACAGGCCGGCTGCCAAAATAGTTGTGTTGAGTTTTTTCATGAAGTATGGTTTTTTGTGTTAACGAAGATAAAAAAACAGATTTTCTAAACATAGAAATATTTCACCTCCTCCGGATGGGTAATAATCTGCGGGTTTAAAATATTAATTATATAAAGTTAAAAGGCGGTGTTATGAGGTTCATATTTCTTAAGTTTGAAACAGTATTTATGTTCAAACGACTGGCTATACTATTTGTAAGATTCTACCAGGCTGCTATCCGGCCTTTGTTACCAAATGCATGTCGCTATACGCCTTCGTGCAGCCATTATGCCATCGAAGCCATCAATAAATACGGCGCATTTAAGGGCGGTTGGCTGGCACTAAAGCGTATCCTGCGGTGCCATCCCTGGGGTGGACAGGGTTATGATCCCGTTCCCTAAACATATTTTTCGTAAATTTGGTTTTAATGAACAGGTTTAAATTTCTGCTGACGCTTGGTATTGTGGGTTCTTTGCTATGTGCCTGCAAAAAGGATACGATCGTTGAGAAGCCCAAACAAGAGCCGCTACCGGTGGATACCATTACGGGCGGAGGGGATACCACCAGTCTGGTGATCAGCTTTACCGCCATGGCCAACAACAAGGTCCTGGTTCCCACTACCGGTACTTATACCAATACCAGCACCGACAATTTTACGGTTACAAAATTCAACTACTACATTTCAAATGTTAAGCTTCGCCGCGATAATGGAACGGTGTTCTATGAACCGGAAAGTTACCATATCATCAAACACGTGGAAGGCATGACCTCGTTTACCATACATGGTTTGCCGAAAGGAAACTACAACCACATCGAATTCCTGATCGGTGTCGACAGTCTTAGAAATGTGAGCGGCGCCCAAAAAGGAGCATTGGATGTTTCGCATGGCATGTTCTGGGAATGGAGCAGCGGCTATATCTTTTTTAAGATGGAGGGAACGTATGTGAGCGCCCAGGTTCCTACCGATGGCGAATATGCAATACACATTGGTGGATTTGAAGCAGCAAAAGGATTTTTACAAACTGCGGCTTTCGACCTGGCCCAGGCCATTGTTGCCAAACCGGGCGTAACTTCGAAGCTTTATTACAACACCGTGATCGACGAGATATTTAAGAACCCCAAAAAGATCGGATTCGACACATACTACGCGTCGATAAACGATGCCATGTTCAGATCGATGGCCGAAAATTACAGGGACATGTTTGTGGTGGCTAAAATTGAGAATTAACGGGTAACCAGCATCACCGGCTTTGATTATAGCATCGTTATAAAGGCATTCACGACATATTTCCTGGTCTTTTTCGTAACGGGTGTTGCTATTTCTCAAAATGTCACCATCAGAGGTAAGGCACACGGTTCTTATGCCGGTAAGACCATCCAGTTATTCGTGAACAGCGATCTGATCACCAACACCCGCGTGCTTGAAGACAAGGACACCATACAGGCCGACGGTTTTTTTGAATTGGTATTTCACACGGCTCATACCCAAACCGTAATTTTAAAAATAGAGAATGTTACCGCAGGCCTGTATGTTCAGCCGGACTATGCGTATGGCATCACGATCCCTGAGACCGAAAAAGCACTCGATTACAAGAACGACGCCGAAATGCCCGTGAACATCGGAATAATTGGCAACGATAGTACGGAACTGAACAGCCTGGTGTTCGACTACCAGCAACAATACAATAATTTGTTTATAAGAGAAGATGGTCAGTATTTATCGCGCGCTGTTATTTTTAAACTCGCCGATAGTCTGCAAAAGATCTGCGACAAGCGCTACGCTGGCATAAAAGATCCCTATTTTAAAAGTTATGTGCTGTATTCCATCGCTTCTATAAATATTAACGTTTCGCGCGGCGAGAATTACCTGGCAAACGCTTACCTGTTCAATAAACCTGTGTTGTACAACCACAATGAGTACATGCTGTTCTTTAATGCCTTTTTTAAAGGCTACCTGGGTCTGGTCGATTCGAAGAACAAACAACGCTCGCTGCATAACATTGTGAATACAAAAGCCAGTTACGATCTATTGCTTCGATTACTGGAGCAGGATAAGTTTTTGGTGGACCCCACCTTGAAAGAACTGGTCATCTTGAAAAACCTTTGGGATTTTTATTTCAGTGCCGATTTTTCTCCTGATGGGATCGAGAGTATTGTTTCGCAATTCAGTCTGCGCACGCAGATCAAAGAACACAAACGCATTGCCGATAACATGCTGGCCTTCTTCAATAAAATGCAGGAAGGCAATAAGGCTCCCGATTTTTCGGCACGTACCCGCGACGGAAAGATCGGCAGTTTGGGCGCATTCAAAAATCGATGGGTGTATCTTAATTTCTTTTCAACCACCAATCCTGCCAGTTTAAAGGAAATGCCTAAGATCGCCGCTCTAAAGAAAACGTATGGGGCCAGGATCGCCTTTGTAAGTGTTTGTCTCGACGACAGTGTTAAGACGTATCTGAACTATCTGAAAAGCAATCCAAAATACGACTGGACCATTTGGTTCAACAACGAAAAATCGCTGAGCAAAACCGCCAAGGATAATTATTTTGTAACGGGAACCGAGGCCTATTTTTTGATCAACAACCTTGGATACCTCGTGCAGTCGCCTGCTTTATCGCCCTCGCAGGGCATTGAATTTAAATGGAACGTGATCTTTAAAATGAAAACAAAGGAGACGAAGACGGGGATAAGGTAGGGATGGGATTGAAGAGCCTTAAGAGACTGAAGGGACGGTTAGGGACTTAAGAGACTGAAGGGACTAAAGGGACTGAAGGGGCCTGAGGGACTGGAGGGACGGGGGCAATGACTGGGAAACAAGAAACAGGACTAAAGAGATGCAAGACAAGATACAATACACGGGATGAGTAACGGTATTAATAAAGATTCTATCTGGGAAGAACAGATCGTCTATGAGGACAATCACATTCTCATCGTAAATAAATTGCCTTCTGAAATTGTGCAGGGTGATAAAACCGGTGATATACCCCTCAGTGATAAGATAAAGAACTTCATTAAAATACGTGATCATAAACCCGGCAACGTTTTTTGCGGTGTGATCCATCGCCTTGACCGGCCGGTGAGTGGCCTGGTGATCTTTGCCAAGACGAGTAAGGGCCTTTCGAAGTTCAACGAATTGTTCAGGGATAAAACGATACAAAAGACGTATCTCGCCGTTGTAAAAAATAAGCCCAAAGAACCGTCGGGAAAGTTGATCCATTATCTGGTCAAGAATGAAAAAACAAACATGTCGAAAGCCTATGCCAAACCCGTAGCAAATGCATTAAAAGCAGAACTGGATTACGAGCTGATCGCGTCCTCCGACAACTACCATTTACTCAAAATTAACCTTCATACCGGTCGTCACCACCAGATCCGCGCGCAGTTGTCGGCCATGGGCTGTCCTATAAAAGGAGACCTTAAGTACGGCTTTAATCGTACCAACGATGGTGGATTCATACACTTACACAGCTACCAACTGGAATTTGAGCATCCCATTAAAAAAGAAAAAGTGTTGGTAAAGGCCATGCCGGTGACCAACGATGCGGTGTGGAAGTTTTTTGCAGCGTCGCTCTCTTAGCCTGGTGTTCCTGGTAAACGTTTATTAAAATCTAGTAAGGACTTTTGGCAGTTTTGGTATCCGCCGCTAAAACAAAGAACGAATCCTCCAGCTTCATGGGACTTACCTCCGTGGCCACTGTTTCCATCGTGAAATGGGATGTTTCGATGATCATTTTTAAGGGTAGTGACCGGCTATTTTTTAAATACTCGTACCAGTTGCCGTATTTGTGGTTCTCGAAGAGTTTAGGGTCGAGGGCCAGCTTGTTGGAAAAATAATATTTCTGAATGCCGCTCTTACAGGTGAGTGTGAGTTCGTCGCAGGCATAGCCTAAGATGGTTGCCACATTTTTTTTGATCTCGGCTTTCAGCACTTCATCCTGGTTTACAGCCCCGTCGTTCCAAAATACGGTCTCAGAACTGCCCATTTTGGTATACACTTTATTGTCTTTGTTCACATAAAGTTGCCACTGCGATACACTGCCGTTGCTTATGCTTTTGTAAGAGCCCTCTTTAATGAAATAGTCCTGCTTTGAGCCCATCATCTGTGACCATTGCTCGTCGGTCATTTTCGGATTTTTACTTTTTAAAACGATCTTGTAAGCGATCTTTCCTTCGAAGCTTTGGGCCATTGCGGCCAGCGAGGCAACAAGAGCCAGCACGAACATTGTTCTTTTCATAGGTTTAATAATGTAGATTAGTTGAAAATAAAAATACTCAATTTATTTGGCCCCGCATGCAACTAAACTTTAAGAGAGCCACGAAATCCTCTCGCCGCGTAATACGACTCGGCGCCATTATGATAGAGGAACACCGTATTGAAACGCCGGTCGCAAAAAAGTGCGCCGCCCAGTTTACGAATGGCGTCGGGTGTTTGTATCCAACTCGAGGTTTTCAGATCGAATTCACCGAGTTCCTGCAGCGCCCGGTATTCCTCTTCGGTTAATAGTTCAATGCCCATCTCAGCAGCGGCATCCATCACGCTGTTCTTTGGTTTGTGCTCCTTACGCGAGTTCAGGGCCTGGCGGTCGTAACAAAAACTACGGCGACCTTTTGGACTTTCTTCGGCACAATCCATAAAAATATAAGCGCCGCTTTTTTTATCCAGGCCTACCACATCGGGCTCACCTCCGCTAATTTCCATTTCTTCGAGCGACCAGAGTTTGGCCGGACTGGCTTCGAGTTTTGCCTGTACCTTGTCCCAGCTGATGCCTTTATGACGTTTCATGTTTTTCTCAAAACGGGTTTTTAAGATCTTGAGAAGTTCTTTGCTCTGATCGGCAGAGAGTTTGTTTTTACTGGAAACTGTTTTAGCCATTTTTAATTGTTTTAATATCAAGAAATTTTTTAATCATCCACTCCTTTTCCTGCCAGTATTTGCGGAATGTATTTTTCAACCCGTTCTTCCCTGGTTTTGGCTTGTTTAGCCGAAGAAAAGTAAAGCAAATAGCCGCGCTGACGCCCAGGTGTTAAGGCCTCGAACGCCTTTTTTAATTTCGGCATTTTATCGAGTTTCACTTTAAACTCATCGGGCATTTTAAATTCCGATGTTTTTTTCATCGGCACTTTTACGCCATCTTTCTCAAGCTTTATCGCTTCTTTGATGTAGGCCTTTATGGTCGACTCCAGGTCGATGATCTCACGCAGGTCGGAGAAACGCATTTGCCGGGCCGATTGCACGTTTTCGGTTTGTTGGATCAAAATACCTTCCTTGTCTTTTAACAACACGCCTTTGTGAAATAACAGAGCACAATACTCTTTAAAGCCGTGGATCAATACCACGTTACCGTCGTTTACGGTGTAGCAGGGCACACCCCATTTTAGTTCTTCGGTAAGTCCACTGTCGAGCGCTATTACGCGCAGTTTTTCGTATTCTTTTTGCCAGCTTTTTGCTTTGGTAAAAAAGAAATCAACTTTGGGATTTGTTGAATTCATGAATCTTTAACTAATTTTTTTATTTTGTGCCTCAACGAAAGGTTGTCACTTCGAGTAGCCACGCCCAGCGACGGTTCCCAAAAAGCGTGGCGTATCGAGAAGTGTTTCGAGAGTCTGTTCTCGATACGTCCCGTCTGCTGGAAAGTGCTTTTTTGACGGGACTACTCGAACTGACATTCCGAAAGAACGGGAGACATCGTTTAAATTTACAAATGTTTATTGATTCAAGGAAGTCGGTTTCCGGCTATCGGGTCTGAAATACCACGAAACGATGGTAAGTACCAATAGCAGCGTGGGACCAAAGTACTCCATGGGAACATCGTTTATAGCTATGTGCGAGAACAGCGCGCCGGTGGCCACAAAGAAAAAACCAGCGTAGGCCCATTCTTTCACCAAGGGGAATTTTGGAACTAATACCGCGATCACGCCAAGCAGTTTCCAGATCCCAAGAATGGTCAGAAAATAAAGCGGGTAACCGAGTTTGTTGTGCATCATGTCAACTTCTTCCGAAATTTGTAATAGTTGCACAATGCCGGTAGAAGTCATGCCGAGGCAAAGCCAGATGGTTGCGATCCAATAAATGATCTTGTTTCTTTTTGTCATGGTTGTTATTTTTTAGTGGTTAGTATTTCTTCCAGGCGGTTGTGTGCCATATTCAGTCCAAAGGCAAAAGGCATTTTGAGCTGCTGCTCGCGTTTTTCAACCGATTCGTAAATGGTATGTATGGTTAAGCGGCTGGTTTCCTCTCCGGTTTTCTCAAATCTCAGGAGTTCCAGTTGCACACCCATTGGCATACCTTCGAATTCGAAGGTGCGGACGATGATTTTATTCGTGGTAAACTCGTGAATGGCGCCGTGGAAGTTATATTTATTTCCTTTTGGATCGGTGGTCTCAAAATGATAAGAACCATGTTTTTTATTTTCGAGTTTCAACACCCTGGTTCCCATCCACTGTTCCACCAATTCGGCTTCGGCATAGGCCCTGAAAAGTAGTTCCAGAGGCAGCTCAAAGTCGCGGGTGATCGTTAAGTCCTGTCTGCCATCTTCGGCGTGGATCTTTGTTTTTTGTTCCATACTATTTGCTTTTATACTTCTTCATGATACTTTCTAACTTGTTGAAACGCTCGTCCCACATTTTGCGGAAGGGTTCAATAAAGTCGGCTATTTCTTTCATTTTTTTGGGATTTAAGTGATAATACATCTCACGCCCGTTCTGTTCCTTCGCCAATAATTCACATTCGGTAAGTATTTGCAGGTGCTTCGATACGGTTGGCCGGGCCGTGTCAAAATTAGCGGCGATGGCCCCGGCGGTCATCGATTGCGAGGCGATGAGCATGAGAATGGCCCTCCGCGTGGGGTCGGCGATGGCCTGAAAAACATCTCTTCGTAAGTTCATTGTGTAGTTATTTGACTACAAATATATATGTAGTTACTTAACTACGCAAATATTTTTTTAAATTCTTCCCAAAATTAACACTCCGCGGTTTTAAACTACTTGTTAGGGGCCCTGATTGCCACTGCAAATTCTGTAATTTCAATCATTAAATGGAGATGATCAAAATTTATACTCAGGAGGACCTGCTTAAATTTACCCGCAAAAGGAGCGGGGAGGAAAAACTTGGCGAATTTGCCGATTGTACACGAACTGATTGGGAAAAGGATCTTAAGAAAAGTCCCGCAAAATTTGTGATCCTTGGTATTCCCGAGGATATCGGTGTACGGGCCAATCATGGACGCGGGGGCGCCAACACGGCTTTTAAACCGGCTCTCGAAAGTTTCCTGAACCAACAAGACAATTCCTACCTGCTCGGTAAGGATATTTTTGTGCTCGGCGAACTGGAAGTGAACGACCTCATGGAACAGGCCTCGTCGCTTGATCCCAAGAACAGGGAGGATCTTTTAAAGCTTCGCCAACTGGTTGCCGTGATCGATGAACGTTTAACGGCGGTGATCCAAAAAATAATTGCCCTCAAAAAAATTCCGATCGTCATAGGCGGTGGCCACAACAATGCTTACGGAAACATTAAGGGCGCGAGCCAGGCGCTCCGTAAAAAAATAAATGTCATTAATTGCGATCCACACCTCGATTTCAGAGAAACGGAAGGTCGCCACAGCGGTAATGGATTTAGTTACGCGTTTAGCGAGGACTACATCGAACGCTATTCGGTGCTGGCCATGCACGAACAATACAACAACAAAAGCACCATCCAAAAATTCAGGGAGCATCCGGGCCAACTTTTTTATAATACTTACGAATCCATTTTTGTGCGTGAAGAAAGCGATTTTAAAACAGCGCTCAATCGTAACCTTGGTTTTGTAAAAGATACCGTTTGCGGTGTCGAGATCGACCTCGATGCGATCACCAATGTGCCTTCGAGCGCCAAGACCAGCAGCGGGATCTCGCCACTGCAGGCGCGGCAGTATATTTATCAATGCGCAAAAAATCTTGATGCGCTTTATCTTCATGTTGCTGAAGGCGCACCGGTGTTGTCGCACATCAAAGCCGATAATAAGACGGGGAAACTGATCGCGTACCTGCTGAGCGATTTCATGAAGGGTGTTCTCGACCGGGAGATCCTGTAAAATACCCAATGGCGGGTATTTTGATAACAGACGAGGATTGTTATTTTTATATCTGAAAAACGATCACATGAAGAAATACCTTACCCTGGCACTGCTGTGCATTCATGTACTTATGCTTCAGGCGCAAAACCCGGCTTATCGTATGGGCGATATCACCCTGGGTTTAAATTATGGAGGTCCACAGATCACCCCGGCCCTTATCCGGGCGGGTCTAAACGTTTACTACAAACAGGTTTGGGCCGATAACGCCTATTCATTTAAGATACGGAACAGCGGGGTGCTTAATGCAAAAGCGGAGTATGCCATTCACGAAGATCTGAGCCTTGGTTTTGTGTCGTCCTACTGGAACATGGGCGTCGACATGCATCATACCTATGGCAAAGCCGCAGATGGCACTGATCTGCAGGATCATTATAATTTTTCGATGTCGGCACTAGCGCTTGGTGTAAGGGGCACTTACCATTTTTTTACCGAGAAAGAGTACGAAAAGGTTGACCCTTATTGCGGCATGGCGGTTGGTTTTACGCGTTACGATTTCGATGTGAGTTTTAGTTCTGACGATGATACCCGAACGCTGCCGAAGGATTCGTTTAAATGGCGGTCGGGCTACCTCACCTATTTTTCAACCACCATGGGCCTACGCATTTATCCTGTAAATTTTGTGGGTCTTAATTTGGAAATTGGCTGGGACCGTGGCGCTTTTTTGTTTGGAGGGGTGGTGTTTAAACTGCATACAAAACCACCTAAATTTTTACTGGATAAATAATTGAACTACAAAATGACGTTTGTGTACCGCGGCAGGCTTATCGAAAAGCGATACACGATCCCGTCTCGATACGAAAATTCGAAGAACAGAATTTTCTACTCGACGTGACTCCCATATTTGGATTTAAGACGTCTCACCAAATAATTTTAGAAAAAGTTCTTCTTGCGGTATTTCCCGTACTTCACCCGGCCTCATGTCGCCGAGTTCAAGGCCTTCAATTTTTGTGCGGATCAAACGCAGGCATTTGTGTTTTACCGCTTTACACATTTTGCGGATCTGGCGGTTCTTACCTTCGGTGAGTGTGAATTGGAGCCAGGAGTTGGGTACACGATCCTGAACGGGGTCGGCCCGCTCGGCGAGTTTCGGCGGTTCACCGATGGCTTTTACTTCGCAGGGTTTTGTTTGGTAGGCGCCGCGCTGTTTGATCAGGATCTCTATGCCGCTCTGTAATCGATCGATCGTTGCCTGGTCAACGATCTTTTGTACCTGTACGATGTAACTCCGCGTATGTTTTCGTTCGGGCAACAACAAACGTTTGTTGAGTTTTTTATCGGTGGTTAAGATCAACAGACCTTCGCTGTCCTCATCGAGCCGGCCAACCGCCTGGGTGCCTTCGGGGAATTGAAAATCAAGATCGCCCAGCAGGCGGTGTTCGTAAGGACTCACAAACTGCGAGATCATTTTGTATGGCTTGTAAACGATAAAATAGCGGTTCATGTGGCGCGTAAAAGTAGGATTTACTCCCTACAAAGCGAAGGTTTGATTTGTTAATTGGCTATCGCTGGCATGATTGTTGTGAAATCCTGTTCAGCTAATTTAAACCAATGGCCATGCAACGTGCGTTTTTCCAGGTACTGGTGGTCTTCATGTTCCTTGCTCTTTCTATCAATGCCCAGAACCAGGGTTATATCCAGGTTCAAGCAAAGGTCTTTGACAAAGACTCACTCAAGGGTTTTGAGGAAGATGCCGCGAGGCGATCGGCCTTAAGCGAACATTTTTTTGGGTCGGAATACAAAGTGCGAATGTACCAGTTAAAACGGGAGTACATAAACAACAAGTACAATCTATGGCCAAAGTATGAGCCCGTTGTAATGGAGCCTAGTCCAAGGCTGAACAAAACGCAATCTTTTTGTCAGAATTTGGATTTTGAATCGTCAATTGCTGGATCAATTACGAGCTCAGGCCAGATTACGGGCTGGGTGGTGGAACATGGTTCCAACGGTAATGTGTGGATGCCAGGTTTACCGCCACCTCCCCTTAATCCTACAGTGGCTATTAATTCCTGCAATTTGGTTGGGTGCTGCACCGTTGCTCCACAGGAGGCAGAAATAATAGCCATCCCTTCGGGTGGCTATATCGACCCGGAGATTGGCGCCGTTTATCCGATTTTTTCCGTGTTTGGCCATTCAGCCGGTGATCCAAACGCAGAATCCGCAAATCCGCACATACAGAATATGTTTGGGGATAACGTCATCAGGATTAATTCAAATTTGAACAACAACAGCATAACGAAGCTGTCAAAAACGTTCACTGTCGACCCGTCTTCAGTACTTTTGCAGTTTGCTTTCATTACGGTCTTTTCTACCGGTCATAGCTGCTGCGATGCCGGGGCCTTTAAGACCAGGGTAGTGGCTCCGACATCCGCGTCAACAACGACTTGTCCTGGCTTTTCAGTTTCCGCATTGAGCTCCCAGTGTTCAAATACCAATTCCGGCGTCGCTTATTTTGTGCCAGGTACCGGCGCTCCGGCGACCGTAAACAGTGGTAATGTGTTTAATAAATGGAAAATCGGATCGATCGATCTAAGCTCTTATGTTGGGCAAGTAGTTTCGCTGGAGTTCATTGTTACTGACTGTATAGCCGGCGGGCACTTTGGATATGTTTACCTGGATATGAATTGTGGATTTAAAGGCGCTTTCAATGGCATTGATCTTAATGTAATTTCCGACACAACTAACCTTATCAGCTGTAAGCCCACCACAAACCTAAGTGCTCCCCAGGGTGTCAACTCCGTTTTATGGCAGGGACCTAACGGTTTTACTTCGACAGCATCAACAATTAATCCTGGAACTGCGGGCATTTACACATTAGATTACATAGACGCTTTGGGGTGCAATTCGACAAAGATCTTCAAGTTTATTACAAGTACAACGGCGGTTGCTGTAACTTCGGATCCGACGATCTGTGTTGGTGCTCAGGCTGTTTTGGGCGTTTCTGGAACGCATAATTTCCATTGGAATACCGGCGACATTACCGCCAACATAATGGTATCGCCCAGTGTTACCACAACCTATACAGCTACTAGTACTGATGGTAATGAATGTACGGCCACCGTGGCTATCACTCAAACGGTTGACAATTGTTATGTTGGCATTGTTACCAAGTCGAATGAAACAAACTTTGCCATGTACCCCAATCCAAACAATGGCCAGTTTTATGTAGATGCTGGTAATGACACCAAGGATGGCCTGTTGATCATAGAAAATACCTTAGGCCAAAAAGTGCATTCAAGGCCTATTGTGTCGGGAGAGAACGCGATCAAAATTGATGACCTGCCAGCGGGTATCTACTACTGCTCAATCATCGAAAACAAAAAAGTAGTTTTCCGAAAACCCGTCCAAATCCGTTAGGGTCTTAATTCTGCGAAGTCGGTTTCACCATGTCGCGATACGACAAAATATGCTTGGTGAGCCTTAATTTTTCGTCAGGCGTTAAACGCGCTTTTGGACTCATGTCGTCGATCTCGTGCAGCCATTTTTTTTCGCTGAACCCACCGATCTCATAGGCAATGTGACACTTGGTGCACTTTGTTTTGAAAATGGTTTCTCCGTCGGCTAATTCAATGGCCTGGGTATTTGGCCAGCGTTTATTGGCAATGCTCATTTGCACAGCGCTCACTGCAGGTGCCGCTGTGGTGGCTGGAGGTTCAGGTGTTGCCGCGGCCGTACTTGTTGGTGCTTTTTTGCTTTTGCAGGAGAGAAGAACAAAAAAAAGGGCAATGGTGGATAGTGCAAGGTACTTCATGATGTTTATTTACTTAGGTATAAATTACGTTCGCTGTAGATGTTCTGGAAATATTCGTCGTGCAGGTCGTCGATAAAATAAATGGCCTCGCCGGTGCTCTTCATTTCGGGTCCGAGTTCCTTCTGGATCTCAGGGAATTTCTCGTAGCTGAACACCGGGATCTTGATCGCATAACCTTTTTGTTTGGGTGCGAATTTAAAATCCTTTACTTTTTTTTCGCCCAGCATCACTTTGGTGGCATAGTTCACGTAAGGCTCATCGTAAGCTTTGGCAATGAAAGGTACCGTGCGCGAAGCTCTTGGATTGGCCTCAATGATGTACACTTTACCATCCTTCACCGCAAACTGGATGTTGAGCAAACCAACGGTGTTTAAGGCCAGCGCAATTGTTTTGGTGTGTCGTTTTATCTGATCCAACACATCGTCCGAAAGGTCGAAGGTTGGTAACACCGCGTAACTGTCGCCACTGTGAATACCGGCCGGTTCAATGTGCTCCATGATGCCAATGATGTAAACGTCCTTGCCGTCGCAAATGGCGTCGGCCTCGGCTTCGATGGCGCCCTGCAAAAAATGATCCAGCAGAACTTTGTTATCCGGAAGGTCGTTCAACAGTTTTACCACGTGTTGCTCCAATTCCTGTTCGTTGATCACGATCTTCATGCTCTGGCCACCCAGTACATAACTTGGACGAACCAACAGTGGGAAGCCCAGTTTTTTAGAAAGCGAAATGGCCTCTTCGGCGTCTTCTATCACACCAAACTCCGGGTAGGGGATGTTGTTGTCTTTCAACAGCGTTGAGAAGCTACCGCGATCCTCGGCCAGGTCGAGCGATTTAAAGTCGGTACCAATGATCTTGATACCGTAACGGTCGAGTTTTTCGGCCAATTTCAGCGCGGTTTGTCCGCCTAACTGCACGATCACGCCTTCCGGTTTTTCGTGCAGGATGATGTCGTAAATGTGTTCCCAGAACACGGGTTCAAAATACAGTTTGTCGGCCGTGCTAAAATCGGTACTAACGGTCTCTGGATTGCAGTTGATCATGATGGTCTCGTAACCACATTCTTTTGCAGCCAATACGCCATGTACACAGCTATAGTCGAACTCAATGCCCTGGCCAATGCGATTAGGACCGCTGCCCAGGATGATCACTTTCTTTTTGTCGCTGCGCACGCTCTCGTTCTCGTCTTCAAAGGTAGAGTAGTAGTAAGGTGTTTTTGCTTCGAACTCCGCGGCGCAGGTATCCACCAGCTTATAAACGCGGTTAATGTTCATTTCCTTACGTTTGCTGTACACTTCACTCTCGAGGCAACGCAGCAAATGCGCGATCTGCCGGTCGGCATAACCTTTTTGTTTGGCTTCGTAAAGCAGGTCGCGTGGAATATCGGATAAACGGAAGCGTTCGATCTCGCGCTCCAGCGCTATCATTTCTTCGATCTGCTGCAGGAACCACATGTCGATGCGTGTGAGTTTCTGGATCGTTTTGATGGAGATGCCCATTTTCATGGCATCGTAGATCATGAACAGGCGGTTCCAGCTTGGACGTTCGAGCGAACGCAGCAGTTCGGCCTGGTCGGTAATTTCTTTACCGTCGGCACCCAAACCGTTCCGTTTGATCTCTAAACTCTGACAGGCTTTTTGCAAAGCCTCCTGAAAACTGCGGCCGATGGCCATCACCTCGCCAACCGATTTCATCTGGAAACCCAGTTCGCGGTTGCAGCCTTTAAATTTATCGAAATTCCAGCGTGGGATCTTTACGATCACGTAGTCCAGCGTGGGTTCGAAGTATGCCGAGGTTGATTTTGTAATTTGATTGATGAGCTCATCGAGCTGATACCCAATGGCCAGTTTGGAAGCGATGCGCGCGATGGGGTAACCGGTGGCTTTGCTGGCCAGGGCCGACGAACGCGACACGCGCGGATTGATCTCGATGGCAATGATCTCTTCTCTGGCATCGTCGCTCACCGCAAACTGCACGTTGCAGCCTCCCGAGAAGTTACCGATGCTGCGCATCATTTTAATGGCCATGGTGCGCATCTTCTGGTAGGTGCTGTCGCTCAGCGTCATGGCCGGAGCCACGGTAATGCTGTCGCCCGTGTGCACACCCATGGGGTCGAAGTTCTCGATCGAACAGATGATGGCCACGTTGTCGTTCTTGTCGCGCAGCAGTTCCAGTTCGTATTCTTTCCAGCCCAATACGGCTTTATCAATAAGCACTTCGTGAATGGGCGAGGTTTGTAAACCACGGTTCAATAAAGCGTCGAAATTCTCTTTTTCGTAAACCACCGAACCACCGCTGCCACCGAGCGTGAACGAAGGGCGGATCACCAGCGGGAAACCAAATTCCTGGGCAATGCTTTTTCCCTCGAGGAACGATTTTGCAATGCGGCTTGGTGCCATGGCCACGCCGATCTCTTCCATGCGGGCACGGAACAGGTCGCGGTCTTCGGTCACTTTGATGGCCTGCACGTCGACACCGATCATGCGCACCTTGTATTTTTTCCAGATACCCATTTCCTCGCACTTCATGGCCAGGTTCAGCGCGGTTTGTCCGCCCATGGTAGGCAGCACGGCATCTATCTGGCGTTCTTCGAGGATCTTAACGATCGATTTTACTTCGAGTGGTAACAGGTAAATGTGGTCGGCAGTAACCTTGTCGGTCATGATGGTAGCCGGATTCGAGTTGATGAGTGTCACCTCGATGCCTTCTTCCCTTAAACTTTTTGCTGATTGTGAACCTGAATAATCGAACTCGCAGGCCTGGCCGATCACAATGGGGCCCGAACCAATGATGAGAACCGATCTTATGGATGTATCTTTTGGCATAATGCTATTTCAAAATGAGAATTCACGCGGGTGTGAATCAAAATCCCGCAAAGATAACAGCTTGGCAGGATTGGAAAAAGAAAGATATTGACTAAATATTAATAAAATATCTAAAAATCAAAAGCCCCGAAAATTCTGGTTTTTCGGGGCTTTTAATGTGTGTTTTTAAAGTTTACTCAGATGCCGACGTGGTAGCCGGTTCCTTTTTACCTTTGGCTTCGGCAACCACTATATTACGTTCGTAATGTTCGGTTCCATTTAAAGCATTAATGGCAGCGTGAGCTTCGTTGTCGTTGGCCATTTCAACAAAGCCGTAACCTTTGCTACGGCGACTTTCTTTGTCCTTAATTATTCTTACGCTGGTAACTTCGCCGTACTGTGAGAATAATTCGCTCAAGGCTTGCTCTCTAACCTTGAAGCTAATGTTGCTGATAAAAATGTTCATAGTTGTCTATTTTAGTGTGTAGAGTAAAAGTATCCTTTTTTTCTCAAAAACCAAAATAATTGATAAAATTCGTTAAAATTAATTAAAAATTTAACGTTTCGGATTAACTTTTAAGGAAGCACGGCCTCCATGCTGATCTCCACATTCGCGTCTTTGGGAAGTCGCGACGCCTGAATCGTGGCCCTGGCCGGGAATTCGGACTTAAAATAGGCTGAATAGACCTCGTTTACCTGCACAAAATTGTTCATATCGCTCAAAAAAATGGTAGTTTTTACCACATTTTCGAAACCGCAACCTCCCGCTTTTAAGATCTCGCCAATATAATCCATTACCAGTTTGGTTTCTTCTTTAATAGAGGTTTTAACCAGTTGTTTGCTTTGGAGGTCCATTGCAATGGTACCGCTTATGAACATGAGGTTACCCGTAATAACGGCCTGGTTGTATGGGCCAATTGGTGCCGGAGCGTTGTTGGTTTTAACTATCTTTTTCATGTTTTGTGCTTTAATATTAGGTGAACAAAGATAACAGAAGATTAACAGGCAGCTTATAAATTGTTTCATTTTTTATGGTTTTTATTTTTTACTGAATTGCATCACCGGACAAGAGCAACTAAAGATAATGCAAATTGCCCGAAACCCTGAACGAATTAGGTGGTTTAGCGTTTTGAAGCTAAGAATTAAGGTTTAACTTTATGAAACCAAAAAATCCATCATGAACAAGTCGACTTCCTTTTTAACGCTTTTGCTTCTGTTTTGTTTAATGTTAGCCAAAGCTCAACCAACATTTTATTCGCAGGCACCCGTCTATGATAATTCAACTTCGAACCTAAGCGCCCCCAACGGCTCTTCCGGTCACACTTACATGCGGGCGGTGATGCTGGTGAAGCCCGGCGAATTAACAGGCATGCCCAACAACACGATCACATCGTTTGGATTTGCCCTCCTTTCGGGTAACGTCACATTTCCGGGTGCGGGCGATTTTACACTTCATCTGCAAAATACAGCCGATGTCACCTATACCAAAAGCACTTCTTTTAGCGGGGCCATCGCTGGAATGACCATGGTTTATGCGTCCACCATGACAGTTCCGGTGACAACCGGTTCTGCAAATGTTACGGTTTCATTAACCACGCCTTTTGTATATACCGGCGGTGGTATTTATGTGGCTTACGATTGGTACCAGCCAGGGCCGGGTTATTCTTCCCAACTGGCACTTTATCAATGCAATTCAACAGGTCTTGCGGTGGGTGGGGCCCGAAATGGTGGCACAGCGCTCCCTGCGGCCGACCTGCTAACAACGTCGGCTTTCAGACCTGCCTTTTTGTTTGGCGCCGCTAACACGTTTACCAACGAATTTTCTGTTATTGGCATAAGAGCACCTGGTAAGGTACCGGCTTTCAACTCCTCGCACCAGGTAGGTGCGCTCATTAAAAACAATAGTACCCAAACCCAAACCAATGTTGTTGTTACTTTAAATGCCAGCGGGGCCAATCCTGTATCCATTACTCACACCATTGCAAGTCTTGCTCCGGGCGCTACAACGGTTGTTGCATTTACGCCCTATGTTCCAACAAATGCAGGGATCAGCAACTTAAGCGTTTCGGTTCCAAGCGATGAGAACAATGCAAATAATTCGGCTACCTTCACCCAAAGTGTTACCTGCCGCGATTGGTCCATGAGCCCGCCGGGCACCACTTACAGTGCTGTTTCAGTGGGATTTCCAACCGGTAATGGAGGAGTAATTGCGGTTTCATATTCAACCGCGACAAATACCATGCTAACCGGGATCAGGTTGGGAGTAAGCACGCACTCATCCGCCGTAGGTACCCAGATCTGTGGTGGATTATTTGATGCCTCCGGTACGATACTAGCCACCACGCAAACCATCACAGTTACCGCAGGCATGCTGAACACGCTCGTTACGCATACCTTTTCTACGCCGCAATTCTTAACTGCGGGAACTAACTATTATTTTGGGTTTATACAGGTGCCCGGATCTGCATCGTCCTATCCGATAGGGGGTTCAGGGTTCAACACGATTGTTCTTTATAATAGCATTTATGTCAACATACCAATAGCTGGCGGAGCGATAAACACTTCAGGAAATTATGGATACTATGGCATCGAGGCCCAGACCGCACCCGGCTCATCGCTCGCGGTAAGTCCACCTAGCATTGCCTGCGGTAACCAGGCGGTATTGTCGGCAACAACAACGGCAAGTTCTTATAGTTGGACGGCGGGTCCGGTGAACAGCAATTACAGCGTTACACCCACATCAAATTCAGTGTACACACTAATGACGGGTTCAGGCAATTGTATTTTTTCAGGAACTGTATCGGTATCGGTAACACCAATCACAGTAACGGCATCAGCCGGAAGTCCTACGGTTTGTACCGGCGGCACCGTTGATCTTTTTGCAGGTGGCGCCACCAACTATGCATGGAATGTGACACCGGCAGTGAACACAGCCAGTTTTAATGCGAGTCCTTCTATCACCACGGTTTACACCGTACAGGGCAGTGATCCTAATGGGTGTTCGAACACCGCAACGGTTCAGGTGTACGTGATCGCGTTTACCGATTTTATCATTGCATCGCCGGGCACTGTTGTGTGTATGGGTAACGCATTCACGGCCACGGCTACTTCCGGCAGCGCTTCATCGTATGTATGGAACCTGGGCGCTTCTACGCTTTCCGTAGCAGCTATCTCAATAACACCAACAACTAACAATACCTACACGCTTACTGTTACAGGAAACAATGGTTGTGTTGCTTCACAAACGGTTGCAGTATCCGTAAGAAACCTACCCACCCTTTCTACCTTAGCCCAGCAAGCTATTGTGTGCATTGGTCAAACCAACACACTCATCGCCTCAGGTGCAAATACATATTCGTGGAACGGAAGTGGTGTTGGGCTGAGTCCCGGAATAGTTGTGACACCCACCCTAACCGGTAATATGGTATATACGGTGACAGGTGCCGATGCTTATGATTGTATGTCGACGGCAACCGTCAGCTTTTATGTTGATCCTTGCCTTGGTGTTTTAGACGAAATGACCTGGAGCGATCAGGCAAAGCTTTTTCCAAATCCTACAAGCGATATGGTAAGTCTCGTTCTCAAAACCCCATTACAAAATGGTGAGGTCCGCGTTGTGAATATGCTCGGCGAGTTGCTGATGCAAAAGAAAAGTGAAGGTGTTGATACGAAATTCGATCTGAGCAAGCTGACCAGTGGCATTTACCAGGTTGTGATCCTCGAAAACGGGAAGATCGTTGGTACAACAAAGGTGGTGAAGCAGTAACCGACTCGTTTGCGTTACAGTTTTATTCCTAATACGCAAACATCGTCTACCTGTTCGAGATTACCTTTCCAATGCTCGAAATTTTTTAAAAGGTTCTCCTTTTGCTCGTTCATTGCTTTACCCGAATCGTGCAATAAGTGTTCGTCGAGTTGTTTGTATTTGAATTTTTTTCCTTTTTGGCCGCCAAACTGGTCGGCATACCCATCGGTGTATAGGTACAACAGGTCGCCGGCACTATGATCGATCGTGTGAAGCACAAAATCATTGTCCCGCTCACCTTTTCCAACCGGCATTTTGTCGCAGGGGAGGTGCAGGAGTCCATGTTTTTGGCTGACTAAAACCGGTGAGTTATTGGCAGCCGCATAGGTGATGGTGTTATTCTGTTTGTCGAAGCATACGAGTATGCCGTCCATGCCGTCTTTGCCACCTTCCTGCGAAATGGTCTCGATGAGTCGTTTACGTACATGACCGAATACCTCATTGGGTTTAGAAATGTTCTTTTGATTGATGGCCTCGTTGAGGAACGAAATATTGAGCAAACACATAAATGCGCCCGGTACGCCATGACCCGTACTGTCGCAAACGGCCAGGTAAAACATACCGTTGGCAGAGCGCGTGCCCCAGTAAAAATCGCCGCTCACAATGTCTTTGGGTTTAAATAAAATAAAACCGTCTTTAAATTCAGTCAGGATATCTTTTTCCGAGGTGATGATGGAGTGCTGAATGCGCCGGGCATAGTTGATGCTGTCCGTCATTTCCCTGTTTTTTTCGGAAATGATCTTATAGGCGTTTTTCAGTTCTACATTTTTAAGATGTTCAATTTCTTTTTCCTTTTCAATGACCACGGCGTTTCTTAAGTTGTTCAGTTTTATCTCGTTCTCCTTTGCCGTTTGTTCGAGTTTAAGATTCACATATTTTTCGTAGTAGTCGAACGCTTCTTTATATTTCCTGATCGATTTATAGATCTCACCGGTTTGCCTGTAAACGGCAGCGAGTTTGCCGGGGCTGTTTACTTCAATGGCGTACAGCTCGGCTTTCTTAAGGTAGTTCAACGATTCCAGTTCGTTACCGGTCTCAAAATAGGTATCGGCAATGTCGATCAGACTGCCCAACGCAAATTGTTTGGCATTTACAACCTGCCGGAGTTCGAGTGCCTTGAAAAAATAACTCAGGGCGTTCTCGTAGTCTTTTTGTTTTTTGTAGATGGCACCAATGTCGTTCAGAATACGGCTTTCGCCGATCGAGTTCTTCTCGTGGCTCAGTATTTTCAAACCCAATAAACTGGCTTCCACCGCGGCCTCATAATTTTCCTGGATGGTATAGATATTCGATAAACCCCCGTATATGCGCCCGGCCCAGATCGATTGCTGCATGCCGCTTACCGCAAGTCCCTTTTTATAATAATGCTCGGCTTCCTGGTATTTTTTTATATCCTTGTAAATAGTACCCATCACATAAAAGGCCATGACGGCGTCGTTTGGGTCTGCTTCCGATGTTTCGTAAAAATCGATCCCTTTCAGCCCATTGTATAAGGCCTGCTCGGTGTTTATCAGCGTATTTTGTATGATGGCCAGTGTGAGATAGGTATTGCAGATCCATTTTTTGTCACTGAGTTGTCTGAACATATCGAGGGCATCGGTGAGCAAAGCAACGGCCCGTTGCGAATCGTGCTTTACAATAAAAGCGAACATGGCGGTGTTCAACAACCATTGCGCTTTGCCAAAGGGGTAGTCAACGAGTCCTAATTTTTCGTTCACTTCGGCCAGCATTTCTTCAGGACTCATGTTATCCGACGACGTGTTTCTTAAATACCACATTTTGGCATTCAGCTCATTGATCCTCCTTTTAAGGTCCTCGCTGTTATCTATGGTTCCGTTCTCCATCTTAAATTTTTATTCCAACCAAACATACATCATCTACTTGTTCAAGGTCGCCCTTCCAGCCATCAAATGCTTCCAACAGCATTTCTTTCTGGTCGACCAATCCTTTATTCGATAAGCGCAGTATCAGTTCTTCGAGTTGTTTATACTTGAACTTTTTTCCTTTGGGTCCGCCAAACTGGTCGGCATAGCCATCGGTATACAAATATAAGGTATCGTGCGCTTTATAGTTGATGGTGTAAAGACTGAAGCGGTTCACTTTTTCGCCTTTACCCACCGGCATTTTGTCGGTAGGGAGGTGGAGCATTTCCTTGCCCGAAACCAATACGGGGTTATTGTTTGCCCCGGCATAGGCTATTTGCCGGGTTGTTTTGTTAAAACACACCAATACGCCATCAAAACCATCTTTTTGTCCTTCGTTGCTAATGCTCTCGATCAGTCGTTGCCTCACATAATCAAAGATCTTATTTGGTTCGTAGATGTGTTTTTCTTTAATGGCCTCGTTGAGGTAACCCATGTTGAGCAGGCTCATGAAGGCTCCCGGCACACCGTGGCCCGTTGAATCACAGAGTGCGAAATAGAACAAGTCGTCGAATTTATTGATCACAAATCCCGATTCCTCCACCCGGTATTTTGGATTCACGGTTGCGGCCCAGTAAAAATCGCCACTTACAATGTCCTTGGGCTGAAACAGAATAAAATAATGATCCTTTTTCAAATTGGTGTCCATCACGTCCACATTACCCAGTATCGCGGTTTGGATGCGTTTGGCATAGTTAATGGAATCGTAGATCTCTTTTTGCTTTTCTTCGATGAGGTTCTTTTTGTCTTCGATCTCACGGAGGTAGATATTCGTTTGTTTCCTGAATACCATGGCGCTTACCGAAATAAGCACGGTGAAAATGATGCCGTTGTTAAAGGTAAATAATTCCCGTTCGGCGGGCGGTATGTATTGCAGGGGTTCAATGTAATAATAGGCGATCTTGGTAGCGATAAAAAATAAAATGGTAAGCACCAGGTGAACGAGGAGGGGAGTGCGTTTGGTGAACACAAAACCAATGATCGTGAGGATGATGCAATACGCGAATTGGAATTGGAGATCGGGGCCACCCACAATGCTCATGAAGAACACATAAATGTTGGCCGCTACAATGCCCGCATGTTTTATGAAACCGAAATAACCCCGGTGATTAAGAAACAGTATTAAACTGAAACAGATGGCGGCTACCGCGTTGGTTAACGAAATAACGTACAGTTTTTGAAAAAAATGCGTAACAATGTTCACCACAATGAGTACGGTGGTCCAGAAAAAGGTCGAGTTGAAAGCCACCAGGTCTTTCTTGTCCTGGTAACTCTCTTCGTATTCAAGCCCCAGGGTTTGAATATCGTTTAAAACCTTTTTATACATTTTAAAGTCTCACTGTCACTTCGAGCGGGTCCGATAGTTATCGGTCGAGAAGTGTTATCGTATATTCAGTATTTTCATGCGGTCTCGCTACCCGCAGGCTGGCCAAAATATGCACAGCAAATTTTTCCTGCTCGACCTGACACGTCCTGTATAACTAATCCTGATTCCTCTTTTTTACCATGGTCAGTATCGTCGCAATCGCTACGGTTTCACCGGTCTCATCGTAAACATCCACCAGCCATTTTACAATGCCCTTGGCAATGTCTTCGGCGTTCTTCTTTTCCTGGTCGATCTTTTCTTTACAGGTAAAACGCACACCAATGGTACTTCCCATGTACACCGGTTTTGTAAAGCGACATTCGTCGATGCCGTAATTCAGCAACACCGGTCCTTTTTTGGCGTTCACAAATAAACCGGCGGCTTTGCTTAAAATATAATAACCATGGGCTACGCGGCCCGTGAAGATCGTCCCATCGAGACTCGTAACATCGGTATGCGCATAAAAGTGGTCGCCGCTCACGTTGGCAAAATTCACCACATCCGCGTCGGTCACCGTGTGTTTGGCTGTAATGAGTGTTTCGCCGATCTCAAGATCTTCGAAGTGTTGGCGGAAAGGATGAATGTCTTTTTCGATCTGTTTACCACCCTGCTGGTACTGGTTTAATATGGCGGAGATGGTTGTTGGTGACCCTTGAATAGCGGTGCGCTGTAAATAATGGAATACGCCGCGTTTGCCGCCCATTTCTTCGCCACCACCGGCACGACCGGGACCACCATGAACCAGCATGGGCATGGGTGAACCGTGCCCGGTGCTTTCTTTGGCGCATTCGGCGTTGAGCACCAGGATGCGTCCGTGCATGCAGGCCGCGCCAATGGTGTACATGCGGGCAATACGGTCGTCGGCCGTGATAATGCTGCTTACCAAACTGCCCTTGCCCATCTTGCTCAGTTCAATGGCTTCATCAATGGTCTTGTAAGGCATTAAGGTGCTCACGGGTCCAAACGCCTCTATGTTATGGCAATCGGTGTTGGTAAAAGGTTTTTCGTTCAGAAAAATGATCGGCGGCATAAAAGCGCCTTTATGTTTGTCAGCGCCTTTCACTTCAAATTTTTCGAAATCACCAATGATTATTTTTTGTGTTTTACTGAGCAATTCCACTTTTTCTTTTACTTCGATCAATTGCGCTTTTCCTGCTAAAGATCCCATGCGCACGCCTTCCACATTTGGGTCGCCAATAACGTTTTGCGCCAGGCGCTTGCCTAAGGCAATGTGCACGTCTTCCACCAGTTTTTCAGGAACAATGATGCGACGCACAGCTGTACATTTTTGTCCGGCTTTGGTGGTGATCTCACGGGTTACTTCCTTGATAAAAATATCAAACTCGGGCATGGCGGGCGTTACATCGGGACCAAGCACACAACAGTTCAACGAATCGGCTTCCATGTTAAAGTGTACCGATTCTTCAAGCAACCGGGGGTGCGCTTTGAGCATTTTTCCGGTCGACGCGGAACCCGTAAAGGTCACAACGTCCTGGTTGGTCACATGGTCGAGTATGCCATTGGCACTGCCACAGATCAATTGCAGGGCTCCTTCGGGAAGGATCTTGCTGTCGATGATCTCTTTCACCACTGCCTCGGTTAAAAAGGAGGTAACGGTTGCCGGCTTTACGATGGCCGGTACCCCAGCCAGCCAATTCACGGCCACTTTTTCGAGCATGCCCCATACCGGGAAATTAAAGGCGTTGATGTGAATGGCCACTCCTTCTTTCGGAACACAAATGTGGTGACCAATAAAGGTGTTGTTCTTCGAAAGTCGGGCTACATCGCCGTCGTAACAATAAGTTTCGTTGGGGAACTGCCTTCTTAGAGAGGCGTAGGTGAAAAGGTTCCCAATTCCGCCTTCGATGTCCACCCAGCTGTCGATACGGGTGGCGCCGGTGGCCCAGCTCACTTTATAAAAATCCTCTTTTTTGCTCAGTAAATGCATGGCAAGGGCTTTCAGCATGAGCCCCCGTTCCTGGAAGGTCATGTTGCGAAGTTTGGGGCCACCCACCGTGCGGGCATAGTCGCACATCGTTGCAAAATCGAGCCCTTTACTGCTGGTAGTGGCAATGGCTTCGCCGGTGATGGCGTTATATAGTTCCTGTCCCTTATCGGCACCCGCTACCCATTGGCCGCAGGCGTAATTATGCAGTTGATCCATAGTAAATTAAATACAGGTAAAAATAAGAAAGGAATAGCAATAACACACCTTTTAAAACAGAATTGTGTTACAAAAACCTATCCGCTGGTGAATTTGTAACCCACGCCCCGCACCGAATGAAAGTAACGCGGTTCTTTGGGATTGGCCTCGAAGTATTTTCTGAACGCCAGGATGTAATTGTCGATGGTGCGCGCGGAGGCATTTTCGTTCTCTTCCCAAAGTTCGGCAATGATCTCGTCGCGTGAAATGACCTTGTTCACGTTTTCGGTCAGCAGCTTCAGAAGCCCGATCTCGCGTTTCGACAGCGTAACGATCTGGCCACGCGCATCCTTTATTTCAAAAGTATTAAAGTTGATGCTCTTACCATCGAAATTAAAACTGTCGTTGCCCTGGGTTTCGTTGCGTTTGAGTACATTTTTGATCCTTAGCAGAACCTCTTCCAGCTCGAACGGTTTTACAATGTAATCGTCGGCGCCCAGTTTCAGACCCGAGATCTTTTCCTGCGACTGGTTTTTGGCAGTTAAGAAGATCACCGGTAAGCGCGGCATGGTTTTTTTGAATTCGGCGCAAAGATCAAAGCCGTTTATTTCAGGTAGCATCACATCAAGCAACACCAGGTCGAGCGTTTCTTTTTGGGCATTGAATGTTTTGAGCGCTTCGATGCCCGAACTAGCGGTGGTTACCAGGTAATTTTCGATCTTGAGGTTAAGTGCCAGCGTCTTCGCGAGGGTCTCCTCATCTTCTACCAAAAGTATATGTGGCGTGTTCTGTATCATTTGTTTTTGAACGTGATCAGGTAGTTGGCGCCCTTTTTATGGTTGGTGGTAATGGTGCCGTCGATCTGATCGATGAGCATGTGGATAAGCTGTATACCGAGATTTGAATTTTTTTCGGGTTGTAACTGGTCGCTAAATCCCACGCCATTGTCGCAAATAGTGAGTCTGAACTGACCCATTAAGCGCTTGAGTTCGATCGTGATGAGGCCGCTGTTTTTGGGAAAGGCGTACTTGAAGGAATTGCTCAGGATCTCGTTGATGATCAATCCCAGCGGTATCATCAGATCAACGTCGAAATAAACTTCCCGTTCGATCCTGTATTCTATTTTTATCAGCGAACCCGGACTTGTGAAAGAGGTGTGGATGTTGTTGCCAAGCTGATGGATGTAATCGCTGATCTGGATCTTACTCAGGTCTTTCGATTTATAGAGCATCTCGTGCACCAGGGCCATAGACGCGATGCGGTTCTTGCTGATCTTGATGAGGTCGAGGTAATTCTCATCGATGATGTGCTCCGACTGCAGGCTCAGCAAACTCGAAACGATCTGCAGGTTGTTTTTTACACGATGATGGATCTCCTTAAGCAACTGTTCTTTTTCGCGAAGCGAAACGGTTGAGATCTGCAACTCTTCGCCGAGCATGTTCACACCCGCGCCAATGGCATCGAGCACGTCGTTGTTGCCCTTCACAATGGTTTTTTTACTGAAGTCGAGTTGCGCATAGGCAATGATCACTTCCAGTATTTTATCAACCCTCTTTTTACTTTCAGGGCTTAATTTATTTACCGACGAAGGCATTCAGATCTTATAGGTATTGTTTCAGCCATTTTACGGCATCCTCTTCTTTTTCGAACAGGCGTGCTGGTAAAGGAGGCTTATTGAGTCCCATGAAAAAATTACCAACCACGCGGCTCAGGGGCGACTTAACAATGATGGCCATGGAGTTAATGCAGGTGTCGCGGCCATTGGTTGAAAAATGTTTGCGTGCTTCGGCGCTGATGCGTTTTACATTTCGCGAATCCACCATCAGCGGGTATTTTTTGCTGTTGTAAAAGCTGTTCACCGCCACCGAATTTTCCTTCGCGTGGTCAATGTCGATCTCAGCCTGCGGTTTGGTTTTGGTGCGGCAAATGCCGTCCTGACCCATCCAGGTCCAAAAAACCGGGAGCTCGATCGCGTTCGTTGGGGGATGATTTAAATCCATGCCGTAAAATATAAAATAAAATCCTCATTTCAGGGCGGGAAGTCTAAATCTTATAAAGATCAGTGCTAAAAGGAATGGCCCATTTTATCCTTTTTCGTTTGCAGATATTTTACGTTGTGCGGGTTGGGTTTAATGATAATGGGAACGTTGTCGACTATTTCGAGACCATACCCGATCAAACCCGCGCGCTTTTTTGGATTATTGGTCATGAGTTTTATTTTTCTCACGCCCAGGTCGCGCAGGATCTGTGCACCAACGCCGTAGTCGCGCTCATCCACCTTAAAGCCCAGCTCTACATTTGCTTCCACGGTATCCAGGCCTTCTTCCTGCAACTTATAGGCTTTTAGTTTGTTCAACAGGCCAATGCCGCGTCCTTCCTGGTTAAGATATACCACTACACCGCGTCCTTCTTTCTCGATCATTTCCATCGAACGGTGAAGCTGTTCACCGCAATCGCAGCGGCAACTTCCAAAAATATCACCGGTTACACAACTCGAGTGCATGCGTACAAGCACCGGTTCGTCTTTTTTCCACTCCCCTTTTACAAGCACCAGGTGTTCCTGCCCGTTGGTGTCGACCGCGTAGTCGATGAGTTTAAAATCGCCCCATTGGGTGGGCATGTTCACTTCTACCTGGCGCTTTACAATGCTCTCGCGCTCGAGGCGGTAAGCAATCAGGTCTTCTATGCTAATGATCTTGAGATCGAATTTTTCGGCGATCTTCACCAGTTGCGGTAAACGTGCCATGGTGCCATCTTCGTTCAATATCTCTACCAGCACACCGCAGGGTTCGAAACCCGCCAGCACCGATATGTCTACGGTAGCCTCGGTGTGGCCCGTACGGCGAAGAACGCCTCCCGCTTTTGATTTTAGCGGGAAGATATGGCCGGGCCTTCCAAAGTCCGACGGTTTGATGGTTGGATCGATGAGGGCCTTCACGGTCTTTGATCGATCGGACGCAGAGATCCCCGTCGTACATCCAAAACCCAGCAGGTCGACCGACACCGTGAACGGTGTTTCGTGGAGCGATGTATTGGCCGGCACCATCATGTCGAGTTTTAATTCGTGGGCCCGTTCTTCGGTAAGCGGCGCGCAAATGAGGCCGCGACCGTGGGTGGCCATAAAATTGATTACCTCGGGGGTGGCGTTGCGGGCGGCGGTAATAAAATCGCCTTCGTTCTCGCGGTCTTCATCGTCAACAACAATTATTACTTTTCCTTTACGGATGTCTTCCAATGCCTCGTCGATGGTATTTAACTTAAATTCGCTCATAATAATGCAGCAAATTTACTTAATTTGAGCCTTGATTGCTCATTTTTTGTTTTGGATGAATACATAAATAAGATCCGGTTGCGGCTGGCTCACAGTCTTCCCGGGCGCGACGCCCAATACCTGATGGCGCCGATGCACCGCGAGCGCATTGAAACAGAAACACTCAAAGCCGGACAATACAAACCCAGCGCCGTGATGATCGTTTTTTGCCGCGACGCGAACGATCAGTTATTTATTCCACTCATCCAGCGCGCCTCCTACAATGGCGTTCACAGCGGACAGATCAGCTTCCCCGGCGGAAAATTTGAAGAAGGAGATGTGAGCCTCGAAAACACAGCAGTTCGCGAGTGCTTCGAGGAGATCGGACTAAAGGACCTGGAACTGATCGGCAAATTAACCTCGCTGTACATTCCCGTGAGCGGTTTTTTGGTGGAGCCCTATGTGGCCTGGTGTAAAATGAAAGACCCCGTGATGATGGGGCAACAGCGGGAGGTGGTAACGGTGCTTAAAATGCCGGTGAGCGACCTGCTCAACGATAGCCGGATCCAAAACGGTCACATCGAACTGAGCGACCACATGACGATAAAAACAAACTGGTATGCCCTGGAGCAAAGTAAGGTGTGGGGTGCCACAGCCATGATCTTAAGCGAACTGAAAGAAGCTATAAAGGACGTTTTTTAGCCGGCAGGGGAGGTTCTTTGCGAAACTCGGTCACTTCGTTGTCGTAACACAGATAATAATCGCCGTAAGCCATGTTGTCGATCATGATGCGTTTACCATAACCTTTTTTTACGATCTGGCCATAAACGTCATACACTTCGAAAGCGGTCTCTGCGCTAAAATCGATGCTCGAAATATCCACTGGTATACCATACGAGGGCCTGTTAACGTGCGACACGCCGGTTATCTCTTTCGAGGCACGGGTGGTGTAATTTGGACCTTTTTGTTTTACCCGGTATTTATTCTCACCACTGTGCATGGTGAGTTGAAAAGAGTATTCGTGTATGTCGGGTGTGCCAACGCCATCCACTTCACCAACCGGGATCCATTTGTTCCATTTAAATTGTTCGATCACAAATGGTAACGAGCCCGATTCTTCTTTGGTACTCCATTTGAACAAACCATCCGGTGTTACATTCATCATCAGGATCTCGAAGGTGGGTTTTGGTTTAAGGTCATCGGCATTCAATACACGTGGCGTGCAATCGTCGCTGTGCAGGATCTCAATCACCACCTCTTCGCCGTATTCAAACCGCAGGCTCCGGAGATCGATCTCGAAAGACGTTGAGTTTGTTTCGTCGGTGGTGATGTGCCCGTTCACTTTTATTTCTTTGGTACAAAAACCAACACCCGACATTCCAATGCCGTTGTGCACAAATAAATTCTTGTTCTGGTATTTACCTTCAATAACCAGGGTAGCGGCTGACAGAATACTTCCCACCAAAAATGCGCCAATAAAAAATAATTGCCTTTTCATTTTAGATCCTTTCTTTTAATACCTCTCATGGGTCTTGAATAGAAGCAACCGTACGTTTTATAAAACGATTCAGTAATAACAAATATAGCAAATGTTATGCTAAAAAACCACGGGTTATTAACAGCTAAACGGCGAATTGACCTATTAACTAGATGAATTTACCGATTTTAACAATAATAAACTGAAGAATGAGGAGCAAAATGAGGCCCAGGAGAATTTTGTAGGACTTTGGGAAGTGAACCTTGCGGATGTTTTTTTCTTTGCGATAAGCCCAGGCCAAACCCACGACAAATACCACAATGAAAAAAATTACAAAAATGATGCGACCCGTTGTGAACATGATGCAAATATAGATTATAAAAACCTACTTTTGCCCTTTGGCTCAATTAAAAAAACTGCCGGGTAAATTGCATTGCCGTTCAACAATATCGAGGTTCGTGACCCTACTTTTTTTAGTGTTTTCGGGTCCCGATCTGATCGCCTCCAAGCTCGAAAAAGGCTTTGAGGCGCTGAGTAGTTACGATTATTTTAAGGCCAGGCAGCTCTTTTTGCGAGTGCAGGCAAAGTCGGCCGACCCCTATGCGTCTTACGGTCTTGCCACCATTTTTGGTCGCCGCGACAATCCTTTTTCGAACCTCGATAGTGCCACCAGGTATGTGAACATGAGCTATCATGTGTACATGGAAACCGGTGTACAAAAAAAACTGTCCGGGTTCACGATCGATGCGCTTTCGATACTGGAGCTGGCGGATACCATTTCGGCCAAACAATTTCAGCGGGCAAGGAAACTGAATACGGTGGCGGCTTACGACCATTTTTTACAAACCAATTACCTATGTAATAAAGCAGTGATGAAGCTGGCCCGGTATCTGCGCGATGAGCTGGAATATAACCGTACGCTGCAGGCCAACCGTAGCGACAGCACCTTGCTCTATATGGCCACCCATCCTCAGGGGAATTTTCTGCAGGAATCGGCCGGCCTGCTCGACCGGCAACTGTATGAAGAAACGACCAAAGAAAAACGGGCCAAAGATTACATGACCTTCATAAAGAAATACCCCGATAACAGAATGGTAGCCTCGGCCTACGAACGCCTTTATTCTATCTACAAGCAAAATGCCGACCCCGCGGGTCTCAGTTATTTTGTGAATACCTATCCCAAAGCCCCGCAGGTGACAGAAGCCTGGAAACTCCTGTTCTCTTTAAGCGTTAAAGCGTTTTCGTTCGCAGAACTGAAAAAATTCCTCGGCGATCATCCTAATTTTCCGCTCAAAAATTCGATCCTTAACGAACTCGAGCTGAATAAACTGGTGGTGTACCCCTGCCAGCAAGGCGATTACACGGGTTTTATCGACGAGCGTGGGAAATTTGTGATCAACCCGGTTTACGATGCTGCCACCGATTTTTACGAAGGCCTGTCGGTGGTAAATAAGAATGATTCGGTTTATTTTATCAATAAAGAAAATGTAAATCCCTTCGATCGAGTGTTTGCCGATGCCCACGTATTTAAGGATGGCATGGCGCCTGTGAAAATAAATTCGAAATGGAGTTTTATGAATCGCCAGGGCCTCATGAATCAAAAACAGTACGATGAGATCAACGAGTTGTCGGACAACCTGTACGTGGTAAAGGTAAACGGAAAGTACGGCGCGCTCGATCGTTTTGGACAGATTGTGGTGGAACCTAAATTTGATAAGCTCGGCGATTTTAAGAACGGTTATGCCTACTATCTCGAGAATGGCGCTTATGGTTTTGTGGCACGTTCGGGAGCCATGCACAGGGCGGAGTTCGAATGGATATCGGATTTTGGCAACGACGACCTGGCCATCATCCGCAAGAACAACAAATACGGTTTAATAAACACCAACGGCTACAAAATACTGGAGCCCGAGTTCGACCAGGTGTTGCGCACCAATTCAAACCTGTTCATGGTAGTGAACAATAACCAGTATGGGTTTTTCGATCCCACAGGTTGTTTTGTAACACAGATCGCTTTTGATTTTTTGAAAGAGAAAACACCCGAATTTTACACCGACGGTCGTTGGTTCAAACTTATCAGAAAAGGAGAGCAGGCGCTGGTGGATGAGAACGGCGCTGTGATCGTAAATTTCGGTACTTATAACGAGCTGAATTTTCCGAACAACGGTTTGCTATTGGTAAAACGTAAAAAGAAATCGGGATACCTCGATAAAAAACTGGTACCGGCCATTGCGCTCAGGTACGATGAAGCCAGCGATTTTTCTGACAGCCTTGCCGTGGTAAAGGATAACGAACGGAACATCTTAATTAACACCGCCGGTGTCGAGCTGTATGCCTCGAACCAGCCACTGGAAAAGATCTCGCCTGACTATTACATGGTGAACAGCGAACCCAAAGCCATCATCGACAAGCGGGGCACGGTGCTATTCAACAATGTGAGCCACATACAACGCATTAGCGAAGGGCTCCTGGCAATTAGTTTTGTGAACGGAGAAATAAAATTGATAAACAATTAGTACATTTATTCCTTTAAAAATCAAACCAGTATGACCAAAGTACACAACTTTAGCGCGGGCCCGGGGATATTACCTCCGGAAGTGTTGAAACAATCGGCCGAAGCCTGTATCAATTTCGATGGACTTAATTTGTCGTTGCTCGAGATATCGCATCGCAGCAAAAATTACGAGAAAGTAATGACCGAGGCGCGCAATACCGTTAAGGAATTATTTGAAGTAGGGGATGAGTACGAGGTGGTGTATTTGGGCGGTGGTGCCAGCCTGCAGTTTGCCATGGTGCCCTATAATCTACTGCGTGAGAACGGAACGGCGGCTTACGTAAATACCGGCGTTTGGGCCACCAAAGCCATTAAGGAAGCAAAGATCATCGGCAACACGAACGTGATCGCCTCGTCGGAAGATAAAAAATTTACCTATGTGCCTAAAGGATATGATATTCCAAAGGACGCCGATTATTTGCACATTACCAGCAACAATACCATTTACGGAACGCAGATGCGTTCTTTTCCAAAATCGCCCATTCCATTGGTATGCGATATGAGTTCCGACATTTTCAGCCGCAAGGTCAATGCAAAAGACTTTGCCCTGATCTATGCCGGCGCGCAGAAAAACATGGGTCCTGCCGGGAGCACTATGGTGATGGTGAAGAAAGATGTGCTTGGTAAAACCGGCCGTAAGATGTTATCGATGCTCGACTACCAGGTGCACATCAAAGGCGAGTCGATGTACAACACGCCGCCCGTGTTCCCAATTTACGTGACCCTGCTCACCATGCAGTGGTTAAAAAAGAACGGGGGCATTGCCTGGATCGAAAAACTCAATCAGCAAAAGGCCGACCTGATCTATGGCGAGATCGATCGTAACTCGATGTTCTATGGCACCACCGCTGTTGAGGATCGCAGCCAGATGAATGTGTGTTTCCTCATGCACAAACCCGAGCTAGAAGTGGAGTTTGATAAATTCTGGAAGGAAGCCAACATTAGCGGTATTCGCGGGCATCGCGACGTGGGCGGTTATCGCGCGTCGATGTACAATGCCTTGCCTTTAGAAAGTGTGCAGGTATTGGTGGATGTGATGAAAGCCTTTGAGAAAAAGTTCGCTTAAACTGGTTTAAACCAAAATAGAAACTGAAACCCGGTCCCGATAACTATCGGGACCGGGTTTTTTATTTAGCAGCAAAATATGATCAGGCTGGTACTTTTCTTGCGGTTTCCCGGTCCCAAACCCTGTGCTGTGCAATTGTCCTGGCAAACGCTTTTTCAGTTGCGGCTTTTCCTACCACAATGCCTTCGTCGTTAGCGCCGGTGTCGATATAAGCGGCCCGTAGCAGATCGGCGCCTTCACCGGCAGCAGATATAACTTTGCAATGCTTATAAGCCTGGCTGATAAAATGAACCGCTTCGGCTTCTTTCAGTAAAGCACCCACACTCTTTTTTCCGGCAGGCACAAAAACGGCGTCGTACACTACACTTGTGGCAGTTAAAAAACTTTCATCAACTTTCATTGCCGCTGCGGTGGTTGCAACGGTTCCCAATTTAGGAGCTATTAATTTTACAACGGCACCTTTTCCTTCCAGGGCTTTTTTCATATTGTTTAGCGAAGCGGAATCCACGCCGTCGGCTACCAGGAAGGCGATCTTTCGCGTGGCGATCGAATTCTTGCTGGTGTTTTTCATGCTGAGTGCTTCTGAACGCGCAACCGGTGGTTTTGCTTTTACCGGCTGGTACTGTTTCGGATCTTCATCGGCAGGTACGCTCTGATTCATTGGTTGTTGCGGCGCTTTGGCCACCATGCCCAGAGCTTCGGCAACTTTGTTGGCAAGGTCCTTATCTACTTGTGTCAGCAAGCCCACCATGCGTTCGCGTATTGCCGGGGTTTGCACTTTTCCCAATTCAAAACGAAGGGCATTTATTAAGTGCGTTTTTTCAGCTTCACTCTGGCTGTTAAAGAACATCGTCGCCTGGCTGAAATGATCTCTGAAACTTTCGCTGCGATTGCGGATCTTTTTTGAATCGATGCGCTCGAGAAAAGAAGTGAAACCAAATTTTTTCATCATGGCCTGGAAGGGGCAACCACCTCCGAGTGTGTTGGGTTCGTAGCTGGTTTGTCCCTGGTTTATCGTTTGCCGCATATGCCCGTCGCGCTGATTGTTGTGAACATCCACAATGGGGCGGTTAATGGGTATCTCATGAAAATTCGGACTTCCCAGGCGCGAAAGCTGCGTGTCGGTATACGAAAACAGGCGACCTTGCAGCAAAGGATCATTGGTAAAATCGATACCGGGAACCAGGTGCCCGGGATGAAAAGCAACCTGTTCGGTTTCGGCAAAAAAATTGTCGGGGTTCCTGTTCAGGGTTAGTTTACCAACGCGCTTAACCGGTACCAATTCTTCTGGGATCAGTTTTGTAGGATCTAAGAGATCAAAGCCGAATTTGAACTCGTCTTTTTCCTCAACCAGCTGCACGCCTAATTCCCATTCGGGGAAATTACCGCTTTCGATCGCATCCCAAAGATCACGACGATGGAAATCGGGATCTTTGCCCGAGATCACCTGTGCTTCATCCCAGGCAACCGAGTGTACGCCGAGCAATGGCTTCCAGTGAAATTTTACAAAATGGGATTTGCCCTTGTCGTTCACGAAACGAAATGTGTGCACGCCAAAGCCTTCCATCATGCGGAGGCTCCGGGGTATGGCGCGATCGCTCATTACCCACATGATCATGTGCATGCTTTCGGGCATCAGCGAAATAAAATCCCAAAACGTATCGTGCGCCGAAGCTGCTTGCGGTATTTCGTTATTTGGTTCGGGTTTCACCGCATGTATCAGGTCAGGAAATTTCATGGCGTCCTGTATAAAAAATACCGGCATGTTATTTCCAACCAGGTCGTAATTACCTTCCTGCGTATAGAATTTAACCGAGAAACCCCGAACATCCCTGGCAAGATCACTCGATCCGCGTGAACCGGCCACCGTCGAAAACCTTACGAACACAGGTGTTTTTACCGATGTGTTGTTTAAAAAGCCGGCTTTGGTATATTTGCTCATGGGTTCGTAAAGCTCAAAAAAGCCATGAGCGGCCGAACCACGGGCGTGTACGATGCGCTCGGGAATGCGCTCGTGATCGAAGTGGGTGATCTTTTCACGGAGTATAAAGTCCTCGAGCAGTGTCGCGCCGCGATCGCCCGCTTTCAGCGAATTCTGATTATCGTTGATCCTGAGACCCTGGTTAGTGGTTAAGAATTCACCCTTACCGCTTTCTGTAACTTGCTGCAGGTTTTTGATCTTAGCGGTTTCATTTGTCGACTTTGATGTTTTTTTTGCCATGACATTTTAATTTTTTTGCTGATGAGTTGTTGGTACGAAAATGCGTTGAAGAGTAAACTCAGAAGTGTATCGGGCCGCAAATTTTATACCAACGGGGTGAGCTGAGCTCCCGCGCACTAGCCGCCGGTATTAGCTCATACGTGGCTTTGGCACAAGTATTGAGGCGGGAGAACAACCTCTTAAAAACAACATTACATGAGATCAATTAAAACTCTTTGGACCATCGGCACTGTTTTTTTCGCGTTTTCGATCCTTGTTTTGTGGCTGATTTCGGGTCCACATCCCGATCTTCCTTCCGGTTTTTCAGACGATGAACATGCGGAGTAACACCTTGTAATTTCCAGCTAAACGAAAATTTCGATGATCCATTAAAAAACACACGATGAATAACGATGCATTTACAGTACTGGTAATAGACGACGAGGAGTTTATTTCAACCATGATCTCCCGTTCATTAAAGGAAGAAGGTCATAACGTGATCGTGACCAGTGATCTTAGAAGTTCGCTGATCGTGCTCGACACAGGTGCCATTGATCTAATCATATCAGATGTGATGCTGCCATTTACGGGCGGTTTAGATATTGTGGAGTACGTGAAGGAGCAAGAGCATCTGGAGGAAACTCCAATTATACTGGTAACCGGTATGGACAAGGATGTTTTGGAAACCACCGCCGTAAAAGTGAGCGCCATTTTTCCCAAGCCGTTCGACATGGTGAAGTTGATGGATAAAGTGAATGAACTACTTGGTAAAAAACCCGAGGTTGAATAAATTCATTTTACCCGCTTCTCAAAATGAGCAAATAGATGCGCGCAGCCATGTAAAATGTTCAGAAGCACTCCATCTAAAGTTAATTCGATTTTAAAAGACTTTTAAAGCTCTTTCTTTAACAAACAATTATTATTCAATTAACAGTTTTTGGCATAGTTGTTGTAAACCCTAATCCCAGACAAATCCCTTACATCATGAAACAAACCTTACTTTGCGCAGTGTGGCTGTGCTGCTCAGCACTCATGGCCCAAACCGAACAAAAACCTGTAAACGCCCCCTGCGTGAATGAGGGGTTTGAATCGATGGCCGTTGGTACGTTTACAGCGGTGCCTGGCTGGACGCTGGGCGCGGGCAGCTACACAGGTACTTCTGGAAATTGCGGCGTGTATTCAAGCACCGCTTTCGCTAATATTGATATCATGAGTGTGCCAGCCGGTATCGTTGGCGGCATCGCGCCAATCGTTATTCCCGCCTCACCTTTTTCCGGAACCAATGTGGCTTATTTTCATTCACCCAACTCGTTCAAAAGCCTGAAACAAAGTTTTATGGTAACGGCCACCAACGCTTTTTATCAGAGCGCCTATTTCGGAAGCTCTACCCTCTTTGGACACGCGTCTTGCTGCGATCAGGGTTTTTTCAGGATCAGATTCTATGACTGCAGTAATGCGGCTCTTCCAACAAATACCTTATTGGTAGCACACGTAGGTCCGGGTGCACTGGCCTGCAACATGGGAACGATCGGCATGGTGGCCGCCTCGAGCCCTACAAGCACTATTTATACGCCCAAATGGTTCATTAAGAACTACGATTTGAGGCCATATATCGGGACGTGTGTGACGGTAGTTGTTGAAAATGGACGATGTTCCGGCGGTGGCCATACCCAGGAAATGCTTTTTGATTCGCAATGCAGTGCCTCGCCATTTTATGTGAATGGTGTTTATACGGGGAACACTTACGTGGTATGTACTACCGGCACGGTAGCTCTCGAAAGTGCCGTAGCCAATTCGTATACCTGGACAGGCCCCGGTAGTTTTACGAGTAACTCTCAAACCGTGTCGGCAAGCGCCTCGGGAGTTTATACCCTTTCGATGGATAACCTGGTAGATCCACCGCTGACCTATACCATGAACGTGACGATTGCCGCCACGCCAACCATCAGCGCAGTGGCAAGCAGTTCGGTTATTTGTGCTACGCAACCGATTACCTTAACAGCCAGTGGCACCGGTATCACCACCTACACCTGGAGCAGCACGGGTAGTACGGCCACCACCGTAGTAACACCATCGGCAACATCACTGTATACAGTAACCGCCAATTCGGGAACCTGCCCGGCAACCGCGACCGTGAGCGTGAAAAAGGTGATCTGCCAGGGTATTGACGAAAAAGAGCTCGCCGGTTATCTGCAGATATGGCCAAACCCGGCGCAGGGCAAATTTACCGTGCGCTCAACCAATGCCGAAAACCTTGTGGTGACCGACATGGCGGGTCGTAAATTAAAGGAACTCTCCGTAAGCAAAGAAGGCGACTATACCGTAACGGTTGACGATCTGCCGAAAGGCATTTATTTTATCTCGAACAAACAACGTACTTACAAGGTGGTGTTGCTGGAATAAGTACTCATTAGTGTGTAAGCAAGGGCCACTTTTCTTAAAGCGCGGCGTTAAACCCATCCCCACCAGGATGGGTTTCGCTGTGTTACTTGCCTGCAGGCCGTGTTTTTAAATTGTACCTGCTTTTTGGTTTTCGGTAAATGGCGTGGAATTTTAGTTCGGTGCCTATGGTCAGTATGCCGTCGCCGCCCACATCGGCAAAAGGAGCCATCATGCCCAGATCGATCTGGAAAAGAATGCCCAGGTTCATGTACCAGAACTGCTGCCCCCCTTTGAGGTAAGGAATCGTTATAAAATCCTGTCCCGGACGGGGGAAGAACTTAAGTCCGCCATAGATTTCGCCGCTGAATTTTTTGTAGTAAAGCAGTCGCGACTGAACATTAAATCCAAGGCAAAGGGCTTTAAAAGCCGGTTTGTAGATCATTTCGATCATCAGACGCGTGTTTTGAAACCATTCGGGATGCTTTTCTTCTTCTTCTGTTAACTCATATTCCGACCATTTAAAACGGGGTGAAATGTATCTTACATTAAGATTTGAAGATTCCCGGAATCCACGGTTCGTACTCGCGCCAATTTCAACACGCCAGGGTTTACCAATGGTTACCTGGCCAGCCAACCCCAGGGCGTATACAACCATCATGGAAAGAAGCACTGATCTCATCGTCATAACACGTTGTTCGTATAGGCCTTGGGTGGAAGCGGAGAGATAACGTCATCCGGTAGAATTTATTACCCGGTTTTAGCCCGAATTTTAACTTTTAGGGGGCTGTTATTTGTAATGTTAAATTGATATATTTGTTATAAATCAATTTAAATCATTCACATGAAAAAGAATTTACTTGCTTTCATGATGCTGGCCCTTGGTCTGAGCATTTCTGCCCAATCGCCCCGCGTTACACTTTATGAAGAATTTACCGGGGAGACCTGCCCTCCGTGTGCTTCTACCAACCCGGGTTTGAACACCCTGCTTCTTTCGGCTGTTAATGCCACCAGGATCATCGCCATTAAATGGCAGGTACCGATTCCAAGCGCGCCAACCAAAACCTGGTCGCTTTACCAAACCAATAAACCCGAAATTGACTGGCGCTATAGATCGGTTGCCAACGGTGGTTATGGTTATATTCCAATCATCAACTCAGCACCTTCGAGCAAAATAGATGGACGTCCTGCTACGGATTTCGGAGCCTCTTCGGGCCATCCTGCCAACCTGAACAACACGGTTATTTCGAACGCGGTGTCGCAAGCTTCCTCGTTCAATATCATCATGACCAGGGACCCGATCACGCCAACCTCTACCGCTGCGGTTGTAAGTGTTACCATACAGGCTACAACTCCTTACTCCACCACCAGCAACCTGGTGTTCCGCAATGTGTTGGTAGAACGCCTTATTCAGTTCAGCGTTCAACCGGGAACGAATGGCGAAACAAAATTTGAGGACGCGGCCAGGAGGTCATATCCAACCATACAAAATGGCACCGCGCTACCTAAAGTGTGGACACAAGGCCAAACACAGACTTTTACCATGAACTGTGTTTTCCCTAGTAGCATCCGCGACAATATGGAAATTGAATTCGTTGGTTTTATTCAAAACGACGGTACACAGCGCGTTGAACAGGTAACTCGCACCGACATGCCGCATCTTTCGTTCGATGCCGCTGCCGCTTCGGTGAGTATGCCATTCCTGTGTAGTGTAGCCAATACCATGGCGCCAACCGTGCCCGTTAAAAACGATGGCCAAACCGATATTACCGCTTTAACCATTACGCCTTACGTGGATGGTGTGGCTAAAGCGCCTACCACCTGGACAGGCCTTATTCCTCCGGGCTACAGCGATTTTGTGCAATTGAACGCGTTCACCGCGGCAACTACCGCTGGTGTGCATACGTTCTCTTACACCATTTCGGGATTGAACGGCACCGATGCCAATATGGCGAACAATGGCGCAAGTGGAACTTTCTACGGCGTTTCTAACGCTTACCAATCGGCACCCATCGCCGAACCATTCACTACTTCCGGCTGGCCTTATGCCAAATGGTTGGTAACAAATACTGATAACGGCGCCGGAACCTGGGCATACGCAGTAGGTGTAGAAGCATACGCGATCGGCTCGGGTAATTCGTTGAAATACGGTTTCTTTAAGAATACAGTTATAAACGACAAAGACGAAGTGATGCTGCCACCGCTCGACCTTACAGGTGTTGGTGTGCCGGTAATGACCTTCGATCTGGCTTATATCCTGAAGGAAGCTGGTAGCGACGACAAACTGGAATTAATGGCCTCTACCGATTGTGGTGCTAACTGGACCTCTGTTTGGAGCGCGTCAGGCATGGGCCTGTCGGCCAACCCGGTAGTTGACCCAACCGAATATAATACCACCCAACCGGGCGACTGGTTGCCAATGTCGGTGCCATTTTATGGTTACAACCAGGCCAACGTACTGGTTAAGTTCGTAGCTCACAATAAGAACGGTAACAACCTTTACATCGATAACATCAACCTGGCATCGAGCAATATTCCCGATGGATTGGCCGAGAACAACGCTGGTAAACTGAACGTGTTGGTTTATCCAAATCCAAACAACGGTCTTACCAATGTTTCACTCACCAGCAGAACCAGCCAGGAGGTAAAACTCAGCGTGGTAAATGCTATTGGACAAGTGGTGCTGGTGAAGCCAGTAAGCTTAAGCGTGGGTAAAAACACTACGAGTGTTGACCTGAGTTCGTTTGCAACCGGCATCTACTTAATTAATGTAGAAGGCGAGAACGTTAAAACTACCAGTAGGGTATCGGTTAACCGATAAGGCCAGTTTAAATAAAATTATAAAGAGCGTCTCGAGAGAGGCGCTCTTTATTTTTGACCGCCGGATTCCGATTCCAGTGATGGTACCCCGCGGATCATAGCATTTGTAAAAAAAGATCCAGGGAGGACTGTAAAAGTTATATTTTTACTAAAAGAGAACCCATGAAAAAAATAATCCTGTATTTTATTGCATTTGCTTTTTTGCAGATTAAAGCACAAACCTGGCAATGGGCAACCGCGATACCCGTAAAGGCCAATGTTTATTCGTCCTGTCTTGATTTACAAGGGAATACCTACATGGCAGTCGGTACGTTGGGCACAGTCGTTATAGGAGGCAACACCTTTGGCCCGGCTCCTTACATCGTAAAATTCGACCAAAACGGTAACATTGTATGGTTAAAGAATGTTGCCGCTTCAGCGATTTGCTGTGATAATAGCGGTAATATTTTTGTGACCGGCATTTTCCAGGGAACAAGCGTAGTTGGCACTTATACCTTAACGAGTCCGCACCCAGGCGGGATATTTACGGCCAAACTCGACCCATCGGGAAATGTGCTTTGGGCAAAAGCTGGCACAGGACCTTTGCATTTTGGAGGAGATGCAGTTGTAGCCGATCGATTCGGAAACTGTTTCATAACCGGTATGTACACGTATAATATGACGTTCGGGCCTTATACGATTACCTCAGGAAATTCGGGCATGTTTAGCGGACAATGTTTTATTGCCAAATACGATGCCAACGGAAATTGCCTTTGGGCACAGTCAGCTCCTACTGGTAACACTGCATTTTCTTCCGGCAGTTCGGCATGTGTTGATACGGCTGGCAATTGTTTTATTACCGGCTCAATGAATGGCACAATGGCTGCCGCATTGGGAACCTTGACATCGAACGGTGGCAGCGACATATTCACGGCAAAATACTCTCCGGGAGGAAATTTATTGTGGATGAAAAACTTCGGAGGCACGGGATCTGAAATGGGAAGTTCTATCTGTTCTGATCCTTCTGGTGATATCTACGTCACGGGTAATTTCAACAGCCAGACAATGGTAGTGGGTTCAAATACACTCATGAGTTTAGTTAATCAGCCAGCTACTTCTCCCGATATTTTTTTGCTTAAAATGTCGGGTCAGGGGAGTGTGCTGTTGGCAAAAAACTTTGGAACCACCGGCAATGATCAACCCACCGGGCTGGCGGCAAATGCCAATTACTTATACACGGTTGGTGGTAAATGGCAAGGCGCGATGACGGTTGGAAGCATTACAATAACATCGCCGGCTGCGACCAATTATTTCATCCAGTTTGATCATCATTTGAACGTGGTTTCAGGTGACGTATATGATGGGGGTGCTTTGCTTTCTGTAGATCCTTATTGTAGCATTTATTACAGTGGACGGATGAGTGTGCCGTTTGTTCTGGGAACCCATTCGCTTAGTCCAACTGGAAGTATGTCGACCTTTATGGCTAAAAGGACTTATGGAACACCATTAAACGTGTCGGGTAACCTTACTATGTGTAGCAACGAAAGCACGACACTGACGGTTTCCGGAGCCACGACTTACTCCTGGAGCACTGGCTCGTCAGCCAGCAGCATTGTAGTTACCCCTACAGTTTCTACTACCTATGCTGTTTGGGGAAGTACTCCATCGTCGACGTGCTCCTCAAACGCCGTCATACAAGTCAGTGTTTCGAATTGCGTCGGTATCAAAGAGAATTTCTCCGAAAACGGGGTATCCGTTTTTCCAAATCCTGCAGGCAACTTGGTGAATATTAAATTTGCGTCGCCAAAAGGCACGAAAGCCGAGCTCGAAATAAGAAACCAGGTCGGACAAATCGTATTAGGAAGGAGGGAATTTGAAAGCATTCAGGCCATCGATATAAGTGGTTTTCCGAAAGGGATCTATTTTATCCGTGTTAATAATTACGTACAGAAGTTTTTGAAGGAATAGGGTTGGCTGAACACCAGTGATTAAACTTCTGTTGTTTTTTGAATTGCAGTGGCTTTATTTTGCGTGTCCTTTTTTATTTGGATTTGAATTCCTTTTTTCTTGAAATCGTCGTCACATTTATAAATGTGATTTAAGGCTTCTCTATCTGCCAGATCAACAGCTTTTAACAGGCAGTCACATGCTTTATCTGTTTTTTCTCGTCAGATAGAACCGATGCCATCAGGAAGAATACTTCTCTTTGGGTGGGTTCAAGGTCGATGCATTTCTGAAAATACTGTTTGGCTTCTTTTTTATTGCCTTTTATATAAGCAACTTGTCCTAATCTGAATAATACAGGCAATTCATACGGGTATTTTCTTGATAAATGCGTGTACATAACAAACGTAGTAAAATTTATATAGCACGAAATGCCGGAGTTCAAAATCCTACCGAAGCACCTGTTCCACAAAGTCTCCGATCAGACCAGGTTTTAAGATCACAATAAACACCACCCCAAACAGGGCACCCCAAAAATGTGATTCATGACTGATGTTATCGGCATAGGAGCCGCTGCGTTTACGTTTGATGAGGTAATAACTTACACCCAGGAGCAGGGCACCGGCGATCCAGCCTTTTAGAGGAAAGAAAAAAAGACTGATCTCGCTGAGTGGGCTCACCATGATAAAACAAAACATGATGGATGAAATAGCCCCGCTGGCGCCCAGCGATGAGTAACTTGAATTGTTCTTATTGCGATAGTATTCGGTAATGGAAGCCGCGTAAATGCCTCCGGTAAAGAGGACCACGTAGTAGATCTTCCCGAGCCTGGGGTCAAAAACCTCCGGGTTACCAAAATAACCTTCCTCGAGCGCCAGCCCGAAACTGTGTAGCGCAATGCAGTTGAAGAGCAGGTGGATGTAATCGCCGTGGATGAAGGCGTGGGTTAAAAAGCGGTAATGTTCCCTGTTGTGGTTAATGGAGTAGGGATGGAACAGGTATTTGTTCATCGCCGCGCGATCGCTAAAGCATATCAGCGAGAAGATGAGAATGATGCCGAGGAAGGTATAGGTGATCATGTTAAAATTTTATACCGATGTTAAACTTTAAACCGCCGTTGCTTTCGATCACCTGGCTCGAGGTGAACCGAAAAAAAACATCTCCGCCAAAATAAAGCCCCTGCAACTTTGGGGGCATGTTGTAAAGCCCAAGATCTAACTGCAGACCTCTAAAATCATAGGTCTGTGTTGTACCGGTACCGATAAATTTCGCAGGAAGTACCGTGTAGCTCACGGTTTCCTTTCCAAACATCGCTTGGGGACTGACATTAAAAAATAAACTGCCTTTCATTTGTTTTAAAAGCCTAAGGCCAATATCGTAATTAAATAAGCTGTATGTACTGTTTGCCGGTACTATTTTTTCAGAGAATATGCCGTACACAAAAAAATTAGCCTGCATGCCCATGAGGTATTTGGGGTGTTTCTTCAGCTGGAACAAAAGATTAGCGCTAACATCCACTTTTAAGCTGGTATAAGAGGCATTGCCCGAAACGCCAACAAAAAAGATATAGTAAGAGGGGAGGTTGTACACTTCTTTGAGGCTGTCGTTACGTTTAAACGAACGGAGCGACAGCCCGTAGTTACTGTGTTTCAACGAATCACTGTGCGATGCCGTGTAAATCCGTTTGTTTTTTTGAACGAGGGTGTCGTTCAGTTTGATGGAGAAATAAGAATCGAGTCCCGACAGCGACAGTAATACCGCACGCTTCATCCGTTCGGGGTGTGTGGTGGGTACTTTTTCGGATGCTTCCTTAAAATTTCGGTTATAATTGTATAGAAAAAAAGCTGAATCGTTTTTAAGTGAATAGAAGTCAAAATTCAAACGAACGAAACCGGTGTCTTGCTTCTTATTGGTGATGATGTGACCGATCTCAAAATTGTTTACCACTAGCATGAATTTATTATTGGTTTTGAGGCAGAAAAAATGATCCTTAAAAAAATAAAAGAGTTCTTCGGAAAGGGGCTGTTTAAAATCGGCCGGGTGTAAAACCGACAGTCCGGCTTTGTAAATGCTGCCCAGGTTGCTTTTGTTTTTGCGGGCGTCCACAACGCGTTCCAGGCACCAGGCCCTTCCGGCATACGATTTTTTATTGTGTTGGATGGAGGTGTAGATCCTGTCCTGCGCTTGCAGAGTCACGGAGCAAAAAAGGAGGAGGATAGTGAGTAGACCGCGAATGGTTGAACGCAGAAGGCGCCGGGTCTCCGTGTCAAACAGCACTTTGGACGTATTCCAACACAGAGGGCGCTGAGACGTTGAGGCACGGAGGTGATTTTTTCTCTTTGCGCCTCTGTGACTTTGTGCCTCTGTGTCAAAACATCCAAGAATCATTCTGACTTTGCGACAGCTGGCTGGGCAAGAAATTTATTGATCGCGAAATGCCCTACATAAATCAGCGGAATTAAACAGAGCGCCACCAGTAATTTAAAGCTATAGCCCCAGGAGGCATTTTTTAAAAATTCGTCGAAGGCCCATTTACCAGGCAGCACAAAGGCAATGAACTGTACAACAAAGGTATCGATGAGTTGACTCACCACTGTGCTTGCCGTGGCGCGTAGCCAAATGAATCGTCCTTGTGTGAGTGTTCTGAACACCCAGAAAATATACACGTCCACCAACTGCGAGATCAAAAAGGCAACGATGCTGCCAACGATGATCCATTGGCTTTGACCGAACACGGTTGTAAATGTCTCGTCGTTCACGGGACTGAAACTCACCGCTTTTATATTTAATCCTATTGAAATGAGAATGAAGGTATACACAATGAGGCCCACCGTGATGTAAGTAAGTTTGCGAACGCCCTGTTTTCCGTAATGTTCGTTGATGAGGTCGGTGAGTATAAAAACCACTGGCCAAAGTATGATGCCGAGGCTTTGGGTAAACAGTCCGAAGAACTGAACCAGTTTGCCACCAATTAATTCGGCCACAATGGCGTTGGTTACGAAAAAGCCGGCCAGGATGATAAAGACGAGATCTTTTCTGTTGTTGAAATTCATTATTTTTTAATGAGGATAAAACTACCAATACACAGTACGAGGCTGATGACGATGTTTAAGATGAGCCAGAGATAATTTTCCTGTTTGAGAAGTAAGAACGATTCGTAACCAAAAGTTGAGAAGGTGCTCAGTCCGCCGCAAAACCCGGTTAACACAAGCGCTTTAAGATAAGAAGCAGAGGGTTCGCGGCTCTCGATGAAATGGAGGGTAAAGGCAAATACCAGGCAAGCGATGACGTTGGATAACAAGGTGGCCAGGGGCAGGGTAAGGGTCGATCGTAAAAGCGTAATGCCGATGAGGTATCGCACTACGCTGCCCAAACCCCCTCCTATAAACACAGATAATACATTCATAAAGCCCTGCTAAAAACTAAAGGTATTAAAAAGGAGATTTAAAACAAAGATACAATTTCGAGGCGGGATTTACGCGATTAGTTATTTAGAACAAGACACAGATGGCACTGACTACACAGATGAAAAAACTAATTTAAACCTAATCGGCGAAATCTGTGTAATCTGCGTCTTTAGTTTCCCGCTAATTGTTACTTTCGTGTAAAGAAAAATCTCATCATGGCAAACATCATCCTTAAAAACCGGGTTACAGAATCGTCACATGTGGTCGTGATCACCGAAAAGTTCGTGAACGAATTTGGTTTACCCGATAAAGTGAACGATTACATTGTGAATTATCTGAAACAGGAGGGAAACAAGAGCCTCACCTACAATTACATTGGTAAATACGTGTCGGTACTGGTCATCGACCCGAAGAAGGATGCCAATGCCTTGAATGAACAACTGAGGGCGCATGGCGCGAAAGTGGCCGACGGCTTAAATGGTCACAAGGCCAACGAGGTTTACGTTTATAATCAAACCCGTTTAGCCGATCTTTCGCTGGCAATGGCCGAAGGAATTGTGTTGAGCAATTATCAATTCGTTAAACACAAACCGGGTTCCGTTAAAAAACAGAACACCTTACAAACGGTTTTCCTGGCCAACAGCAGGGTAAATCCCAAAAAAGTGGATGAGCTGAACATTGTTTGTGATGCCACCATGAAAGCCCGTGACCTGGTGAACGAACCGGTGAATATTTTAAATGCCACCGAACTGGCCAATGCCTTTAAGGAAATGGGACGTGTGGCGGGTTTTAAGGTTGAGGTATTGAACAAAGCAAAAATAACGCAACTGAAGATGGGCGGCTTGTTGGCGGTTAATGCGGGCAGTGTTGATGAACCGACCTTTACCATCATGGAATACAAACCAAAGAATGCGAAGAACAAGAATCCATATGTTTTAGTGGGCAAGGGTGTGGTTTACGATACCGGTGGTTTAAGTTTAAAACCAACGCCTAATAGCATGGACCTGATGAAATGCGACATGGCTGGCGCTGCTGCCGTAGGATGCGCCATGTATGCCATCGCCAAAGCAAAGTTAAATGTGCATGTGATCGCGCTTGCACCGGCCACCGATAACCGTCCGGGTTTTAATGCCTTTGCACCTGGCGACATTATTACTATGATGGACGGAAGCACGGTGGAGATGCTGAATTCGGATGCCGAGGGACGCATGATACTGGCCGACGCGCTCCATTACGCCAAACGATACAAGCCGGTATTGACGATTGATATAGCAACCTTAACGGGTGCAGCCATGGCGGCCATCGGCACTGCCGGCATGGTGGGCATGGGAACCGCTTCGGCGAGGCACAAAGAAAAATTAGCGAAGAGTGGTCTCAATGTGCATGAACGCATTGCCGAATTCCCGTTTTGGGACGAGTACGACGAATTAATGAAGAGCGATATTGCCGATCAGAAAAATATTGGCGGGCCACTGGCTGGCGCTATCACAGCTGGCAAATTCCTGGCTAAATTTACCGACTACCCGTATTACCATTTAGACATTGCGGGTCCTGCTTTTATACCCGGTAAGGATGCCTATCGGACCAAAGGCGGAACAGGCTGGGGCGTGAGGTTGTTTTTCGATTTCTTTAAAAGTCTTTGATTTTTTTGGAAAGTTAAAAGTGATAAGTTAAAATTTAAAGAAGAACTGACACGATTCACGTTTAAATTTTGACCTTTAACTTTTGAATTAATAGTATATTTGTAAAGCGTTTTTGGTTAACGGCCGATGGTCGTTATTAATAAAAGGAACCGGGTGAAAATCCCGGGCTGTACCCGCAACTGTAAGCCCACATAGTTCTGTCATTCAATGCCACTGTTTTTGCGAATGGGAAGGCGACAGAACAGGAGCGAGCCAGGAGACTTACCAAAAACATCAACCTGTTTTTCCGGGAAAAGGAAAATAGTTGGATTTAAATTTGTTCTAAAAATGGATGCCTCGAAGACAAAAGCCTGCGCGCGCTGCAAGGTTCAGATAACATGTTGTGTGAACGACATTGATACCTGCGACTGCACTAAAGTGCCGATGGAGAAAGAGGAGCATGAATTCATAAAACTCTTGTTCCACGATTGTCTTTGCAATGACTGTTTAATGGACCTTAAAAAAGAGTACCAACTCGTTAAGATATGAAAAACCCACACGTAGGTCCTTACCTGATCTTTTCTCTTTTTCTACCCCTTACAATTTTTTGCCAGACCTTTGCGCCCGGTGTTGGTGTGCCGGGAACCACGGCCATGCACAAGGACAGCAGCGCGTTTGTTGCCTGGGCCAGTGGTTGCAGCGTCACGCGAGGGTACCAGGATGTGTCGAATACGTCGGCAGGTCTTGCTTCGGTGGGCGATCAGAGTCTGGTTGTTGGGAAGGCCGACGGTGCATCGGTGGTGAGCCTGGGCGATGGCGGTTCGGCCATTTGTGTATTTCAGGATCCCATCACAAATGGTACGGGCCCCGATTTTGCGGTGTTTGAAAATGGGTTCGACAATACATTCCTGGAACTCGCTTTTGTTGAAGTGAGCAGTGATGGGCTTAATTTTTTTCGGTTTCCCGCAACATCCCTGACCGATTCGGCGAACCAAACCGCAAGTTTCGGCACCACCGATCCAACTAAGATCAATAACCTGGCCGGTAAATATAAAAGCAATTACGGCACACCTTTCGATCTGCAGGAACTAAGTGGAAAAGCGGGACTAAACATTAATGCAGTGACGCATGTGAAAATGATCGACGTGGTAGGTTCGGTGAATAAACTATACGCTACCTACGATAGCTTTGGTCATAAGGTGAACGATCCCTGGCCAACAGCCTTTGGCGCGGGCGGGTTCGACCTGGATGCCATTGGGGTGATCAACCAGAACAAAACCACCGGATTGAACGATGTGGAACTGGTGGGTTCGGTGTCTGTTTTTCCGAATCCGGTGCAAGTGCATCAAAAACTTCAGGTAACATCACGTGATAAGATAAGCGCTGTTGCCCTGATGGATCTTTCGGGTCGGGTCCTTGCAAGTTCCGGGCTGGATGAATTAGAAGTTCCCGATAGGTTGGAAGGCGTTTTCTTTTTGCGCATCAGCACTCCAAATGGGCTGATCTATCAAAAGATCATCATAACAAAATAAATTCGTTAGTCCATCCTGTAAATAAAGGCCGTTTGATTATCGTTCAGAGGATTGAGCCAAAACAGGGTCTTATCAATTAAACTGGGTTCGATGGTAGCCTCATACCTTAAATTCGGAAAACGTTTTTTTACGCTGTCCACCCGCGCTTCGATGTGTTCGGCCTGCCAAAACACCATGTATTTTGGTTTCATCGCGATGTTCAGTTTATTGTAATACGCCAGGGCGCTGTCGGCCGTGTAGGTTTTGTTGATGCCGCAAACCGAGATCCATTTACCGTAGTAGAACAAGGGTGGCATCAAAAAATCATTTTCCTTATTGCTGTCCTCTACAAAAAAATTATTCGAGTCGTTCTTTTCATACAGGTACGACATGGCCTCTACCCGGTGGCGCTTGCTGTACGAGAGTGTGAGTACCGGTAGCAAAAGGAGATTGAGTACGATCACAAAGATCTTGCAGAATTTAAACAAGCCTCCTGAAAATTTATGTTTGTAAGTTTCGTAAATAGCGAACATGCCCACGGTTCCCGAGATAATGATGAGCGGCAGGATGGTCATGATAAAACGTTCCTGTTTATTTGGAAAGTAGGTGTGGAACGCAAAATACAGCAATACGGGCCAGAAGAGCAGGGGCAGTTTTTTCCAGCTGTAAAAATACCCGGCAAAAAGAACAAGGCTGAGTGGCGGGATCAGCAAACCCAATACGAGGTCGAAGTACATGTGCCAATTGTCGCTGCCATACGCACCGGCATTATCGATGTTATATTGTACATAGGCTAAGAACTCCGCGAAGGGTTTTTTCCAGATCAGATAATCCACAACACCCTGGCTTAAAAAGATCACCGCAAAAAATGCCAGGGCCAGACCCAGGATGTTTTTAATCGAGGCTCTAAGGATCAATAAAGCGATGCCGATACCGCCCGTTACAAAAACGGTTTGAAACCGGATGGAGAACGCGATGCCTAACCACAGTCCGGCGATCAAAAAACTGTTGAAGGACATTTTCCGGAGTTCGTAAATGGCCATTAAAATAGGCGGAACGCATACGAATTCCACCAGGTTTCTTACGCTCATAAACGGCATGAACCAAAAGAGCGCCAGGAAAATGCCTACGTACCACGCCGCTTTTGCAGTAGAATAGTGCCGTGCAATTTTGTATCCGTATTTAACGATCAACAGCGACCATAGTGCATGCAATGAACGGATGAAGAACATTTTGAGCTGAGGGTTGGCGATGTCCACAAGGTTCATGAACTTAAAAAGATAATAATGCAGACCGATGTAAAACAACGAATGCCCCTGTGGCACGCGGTTAGGGTCCGACGCATCAGGCAGCCAGTAATTATAATCCGATCCATCGGCCCAGCTTTGCGACGATTCGATGATGAGGAAATGATCGTCGTGCCAGCCAAAACCCTTGCTGAAAAAAACCGAGAACAGGCGCACGATAAATGCTATCCACAACAACTGTTGTAAGGGCGTGTACTTATTTTTGAACCATTGGATCATTGCTGTCATTTCTGGGCACGCTGGTAAAATAATAATGCAACAAAAGAGAAAATGATATTTGGGGTCCAGACACCCAACAGTGGCGACATGGAGAAGCCGGTAGTGGCAATGGTGTTAAAAATGTACATCAGCATGATGTAGATACAGCTCAGTAACAATCCCAGGGCTATTTGCAGACCCACGCCGCCGCGTACTTTTCGCGACGAAACGCTCACGCCGATGACGGTGAGGATAAAAATGGCAAAAGGAAAGGAACTTCGCCGGTATTGTTCCACTTCGTACAATTCGATGCGGTTGGAACCCTTCATTTTTTCGCGCACGATGTATTCTTTCAGTTCGAAATAATCCTTGGCCTCTATTTTACTTTCGTCGCGCCACATGTCGATGGGCGAGAATTCGAGTTTCATGGTGGTCATCGGATAAAACTTATTTATCTGCTTATAAATTGGTTTTTGATTTTTTAAGGTATCCAGATGATCCTGGGCAATGATCCTTCTTTCGCGGGCATTGTGGAAGTACCAGAGATGGGTGACGCTGTCCCATTGCATCTTGTCGGCGCTCATAAAATAAGTTTGTTTGTTGTTCACCACATCTTCAACGCTTACTTTATAGCCCGTGTTAATCTGGTTGTCGTAACTTTCAATGTACAATAACCTGTTCGGGCCGATCTTTTTATGAATGTTATTCTCTTCGCTGTTGTAGTTCTTGTTGATCCATTTATCTTCGAAGGCGATCTTTATTTTAAAAGCGCGGGGCAGAATGAAAAAATTGAGCATGAGCGACGCAAAGGCCAGGATAGAGGCGGCGATCAGGTAAGGGCGAAGAATGCGTTTGAAACTCACGCCACTGGTTAAGATAGCGATGAACTCGGTGTTTTGGGCCATTTTAGAGGTGAAGAAGATCACTGCAATGAAAATAAAAAGGGGACTACAAAAATTGCCGTAATAGGGAATGTACATGAGGTAATAAGTAACAATTTCGGCTGTGGGAATATCGTGTTTGGTGAAGGTGGTGAGTTTGTCCTTGATGTCGAACACAATGAAGATCATCAGGATCAACGAAATGGAAAAGAAAAACGTGGTGAGGAATTTCCCGATGATGTATCTATCTAACTTTGTTAAGATCACTTCTGTTATTCTTAAATTAAACCACTTAGGCACTAAGGTCACTAAGAAGCGCTGAGAAATAGTTGAGGGTTGAAAGTCGAAATACTTCTAACTTTTAACTTCACACTTTTTATAAACGTTGCGCTAATTGTTTTACCATTTTATTTTTCCATTCCACAAAACTGCCATCCACGATCCGCTTCCGCGCTTCCTTCACCAACCAAAGATACAAGCCCAGATTGTGCACGCTTGCTATTTGCGAAGCAAGGAGCTCGTTACACACGAGCAAATGTCTCAGATATGCTTTGCTGTATTGCTGATCGACAAAAGTGGTGCCCTGTTCATCGAGCGGCGAAAAATCATTCTTCCATTTTTCGTTGCGGATGTTGATGATGCCGTTTTGCGTGAACAACAGGCCGTGCCGTGCATTGCGGGTAGGCATCACACAATCGAACATGTCGATACCAAGCGCGATGCTTTCTAAAATATTTACGGGGGTTCCTACGCCCATTAAATAGCGCGGTTTGTCTTTAGGCAGTATATTGGTCACCACTTCTGTCATGGCGTACATGTCTTCGGCCGGTTCGCCAACACTTAAGCCGCCAATCGCATTTCCAAAACAGTTCTTCGAGGCGATGTATTCGGCCGATTCGATGCGAAGATCTTTATAAACGCTTCCCTGTACGATCGGGAACAAAGCCTGCTGGTAGCCGTATTTTGGTTCGGTTTCGCCAAAACGGTTGATGCAGCGGTCGAGCCAGCGATGTGTAAGGGCCAGTGAATCTTTGGCATATTTGAATTCGCAGGGGTAGGGTGTACACTCATCAAAGGCCATGATGATATCGGCGCCGATGATGCGTTGGGTATCCATCACATTTTCCGGCGAAAAAAAGTGCTTACTGCCGTCGATATGGCTTTTAAAGGTGGCGCCTTCTTCTTTCAGTTTTCGTTGGTTGGCGAGCGAAAAGATCTGGTAACCCCCGCTGTCGGTTAAAATGGGTTTATCCCAGCCGTTGAATTGATGTAAGCCGCCGGCCTGTTCGAGCACGTCCAGGCCTGGACGTAAATACAGATGATAAGTATTGCCGAGAATGATCTGCGCGCCGATGTCGTTCTTTAATTCGCGCTGGTGAACCGCCTTAACGGTTCCGGCCGTACCAACGGGCATAAAAATGGGAGTTTCGATCGGGCCATGGTCGGTATGCAGGATTCCGGCACGGGCCTTTGAATTTTGGTCGTTATGTAAAAGATCAAATTTCAAATGGCTAAAGATAGGGGCTTTGGTTTGATTTTGCGCTGCTCAAAACGGCCGGGCTTGTTATGTTTTATTAAAAGTCGTTCCTTAACAAGTCAGAAGCCTCCCGCATATTTTCGCAAACATGATCGGCCAAAGCAAATTGTTTTTGTCCCCGGTGTTCCTGATCGGGAACAGCGATGGCGCGCATTTGAGCAGCTTTGGCCGCCACAACACCGTTCACGGAGTCTTCGATCACGAGGCAGTTTTGGGGCAACACGCCGAGCTGTTCGGCGCATTGCAAAAACACTTCAGGGTGAGGCTTACCGTACCTTAAATATTCGGCCGATACTGCGGCATCGAAACTTGAGAAGAGGTTGAGTTTCTTCAGAATGGCGTTCATCAACACATTTGCTGAGGACGTGGCCAGCCCGGTCTTTAGTTTTTTTTCTTTGCAGAGGTTTAAGAGCTCCAACACACCGGCAATAGCTTTTCCTTCGTGCTCGATAAGTTCGAGCAAATAGGTGGTTACCCGGCTTTCGAGTTCGTTGGCTGTAATGGTGGTGATGCAGTGGTGGGCGATCCAGTAATTGGCCACCTCGTCGAAACGTCGCCCGGTGGTTTTCCGGCAGTCGTCTTCGGTAAAAGTGATGCCACATTCGTTAAAGGCCCTGATCATGGCCCTGCGCCAGAGGGGTTCGCTGTCTATCAGCACCCCGTCCATGTCAAAGATCACCGCTTTTAGCGCTCCGTACATTGTTAATTATTTTGTTTAATAATCGCAAATATACCCCATTTTGATAGCGGAGGGCGCAATAACTTTGCCATTATGCCTTTTCCCGAGTTTAAAGCCTTTGGCTTGCCTGAATTACTATGTGTGTTAGCCTGCGCCGGTTTTATACTTATAACGATCAATTACATCATCAATCACCTGCCACTGGCGCTTTTAAAAACAACACGCCTGTCGGAAGGGAGTGGACCCGAACCGGTATCGGTGGTGGTTTGTGCTAAAAATGAAGACGAGCACCTGACCGAGTTCCTTCCTAAAATAATGACGCAGGACTATCCCAACTTTGAAGTGGTGGTGGTGAACGACTGCAGCTGGGATGATACCGAGCATGTGATCGACGAATTCGCGAAGATCTTCCCAAACCTTCGCAAGGCAAACATCAAGGAGGACCGTTATTATAAACACGGTAAAAAGTTTGCCATGCTGGTGGGTATCAAGGCTGCCGCGCACGACCGCCTGGTGTTTACCGACGCCGATTGCTACCCGGCGTCCGATCAGTGGTTGAAGGAGATGGCCCTGGGTTTTTCGGTGGAAAAAGAGATCGTACTGGGTTATGGCGCTTACGAAAAGCAGAAAGGCCTGTTAAATAAACTCATCCGCTTCGATACGTTCATCATTGCAGTGCAGTATCTGTCGGCCGCCATCAAACGTAATACCTATATGGGTGTTGGTCGCAACCTGGCCTACTCAAAGGAGCTGTTCTTTAAGCAAAAGGGATTCTCGACGCATTACCACATTGAGTCGGGCGACGACGACCTGTTCGTGAACCAGGCCGCTACGGCCTCCAATGTGAACGTATGTGTGAATGCCGCCGCCATAACGTATTCGAAACCGGAAACCACCTTCAGGGACTGGCGTCTGCAAAAGGCCCGGCACCTCACCACAGCGCCGCTATATTCGTCGGCGTCGCGGTCGCGGATCGCCTTCAACTATTTTTCGCAGTATTATTTCTATTTATCTTTGTTTGCGCTGGCAGGTTCGTTGCAGACCTTATTGCTGATACCTGTTTTGTTTGTATTAAAAGGCGTCGTGCAGGTGTTGATCTTACATAAAACGGTGAACAAACTCAACGAAAAGGACCTCTTGTTTGGCGCCGTGGTTTACGAATTGATACTGTTGTTTATTTATCCTATCTTTCACATAAGTAAATTGTTTAACAAGCCCAACAAGTGGAACCACTAAACGAGGAAAGCGAGCAGCGATTGACCACCAAGGCCGTTTACGATTACCGCCTGGTAAGGCTGGCCATTGAGCAGGGCGATCAGAAAGCTTACGCCGAGTTGTTGCAGCGCTACCGCGAAAGCGTCTTCTTCATGATGATGAAGATGTGCAATAATAAAGACGATGCCGAAGATCTGACCATTGAAGCGTTTGGCCGTGCCTTTAAGAAACTCGAACAATACAGTCCCGATTACGCTTTCAGCACCTGGCTGTTCAAGATCGCCAGTAATAACGCCATCGATTTTATACGGAAGAAAAAACAAAAATTCTCGATCTCGATCGATAATAAGATCGACAACTCTGAGAATCCCGACCACTCGGGCAACATCAAGTCACCAGGACTGGATCCCGAGGAACATTTCATCAAAAAACAAAAAATAGAATCCATCCGTATCCTGGTTGAAAGCTTAAAACCCAAATACAAGGAGATGATCGAGTTGTTCTATTTCCAGGAAATGAGTCACGACGAGATCTCTCAAAAGCTCAACCTGCCCATAGGCACCATTAAGGCCCAGCTTTTCAGGGCCAGGGAATTGTTGTACGGCGCACTCAAAAGCCGCGAAGGAAAAATATAATTGTCCCTCATCGAAAAATATTTTACAGGACTCACGGAGCTGCAACGTAAGCAATTCGATCAGCTTTACGGGCTTTACCTCGATTGGAATGAGAAAATTAACGTAGTGTCGCGTAAGGACATTGACTTGCTTTACGAACGCCATGTGCTGCATTCGCTTGGAATAGCAAAAGTAATGAACTTCAAAGCCGGTACTAAGGTGCTTGACGTTGGAACCGGTGGTGGTTTCCCGGGCATTCCACTGGCCATTCTGTTTCCTGAAGCCGAGTTTACCCTGGTAGACAGCATTGGCAAGAAAATAAAGGTCGTAAGTGGCGTGGCGCAAAGCCTGGATTTAAAAAATGTAAACGCTTTTCAAAGCCGGGCCGAGGAACTGAAGGGCAAATTTCATTTCGTAGTGAGCAGGGCAGTGACCGAATTTCCTGTTTTTTATAATTGGGTCAGAAACAAATTCTTACACGATAATTTTAATAGTCTCGGTAACGGAATCCTGTACTTAAAAGGCGGTGATCTGAAAGAAGAATTCGGCAAATTTTACGACAAAGCTGTGTTTTACGAGCTTAAAAACTATTTTGAAGGCGAGTTTTTTGACACTAAAAAGGTGGTGTATTATAAGGCCTGAATCGCCCTGTTTATAACCTATTTGCCGTTTCTGATTTTTCGAATTTGCCAGTCAGGTTAAATTTCAATATCTTAGTTACCTAAATTTAATTAAATCCAAATTAAGTAGCGTTACTTCTTAAGAGCACTTAACCAAAAAACAATGTCTATGAAAAAAAACTACACCAAAACCCTTGCTCTCTTGTTTTTATCGATCGTTTCAATGTCATTAAATGCCCAGTTTAGCGGGGCTTTTGCGCCTGCCAGTTGGGGAACAGTTGCTGCCAATTCAAATGGTTTAACTTACACGGTTGGCGCCCCGGCCAGCGTGTCGATGAGTAGTAGCGACGGCCTGATCGGCGCCGGAACAAACGATTTTACCATTACCATGCCTGCCTCGGGTGTTATTTCCTTTAGCTGGTCTTATTCCACAGTTGACGGGCCAAGTTGGGATTACCCGATGGTTCTTGTGAACGGGGTGGCCAGTATGCTAAACGGTTACAATATCGGCGGTGGCGCAACTCAAACCGGCACCCATGGCGGTATTTGTATCAATGCGGGCCAGGTATTTGGTTTCCGCATGTACTCGGTCGACAACGCCGCAGGACCATGCGGTACCGACTTCAGCAATTTTATTTTCACGCCTGCGGCGCTCACCATTACTGCGTCGTCACCAAGTATTTGTCCCGGCGAAACAGTGGCTGTCACCGCGAGCGGAGGAAGCAGCTACAACTGGTCGCATGGCATAAGCAATGGCGTGGCCTTTACACCAACTACCACCGTGTACACCGTTACCAGTGTTATAGCCGGTTGTTCGATGACCAAAACGTATACCCCAACTTTTTTCCCCAAGATCACCGTGAACACGCCTTCAAATCCAATCTGCAGCGGCGTGAACCTGATGCTGACGGCGTCAGGCGGTACGGTATACTCGTGGAATACAGGACCAAGCACGAATACCATTTCGGTTGCACCCACATCGCAAACTTCCTATACGGTGAGTGGTACCACCTCCGATGGGTGTGCCTCCAGTGCAGCCATTACCATTTCGGTTAACCCGGGTCCTCCGGTCCTTTCCGTGGTGAGTAGCACCAATTCGACCTGTAATGGAAAAACAGCCACCCTAACCGCCAGTGGTGCCTTAACCTACACCTGGTCGCACGGGGTAACGAATGGCGTTTCATTTTTTCCCACAACTACCACCAACTATACAGTGAGCGGTCAGAATGCCTGCGGCATCACGCAATCGGTTACCACCATCACCATCATTCCTTTACCGCTTTCGATGGCACTTGTTCCAACGCTTTATTGTACCAACCGAACAGCCACACTCACGGCTACTTCGCCGGGAACAAGCTATACCTGGAACCCGGGTAACATTGTAAATACCAGCCCGGTTATGATCGTGAATCCTTCGGTAACCACCGTTTACACGATCACCGTTTCCGACGGAACATGCCAGGGAACCAGCACTGTGCAGCTCGTAGCCAACCAGGTGCCTACCATTGTTGCTTCGGCCAGTTCTACTTTGGTATGCCCGGGTAGCACCGTTAATTTAAGCGCCACGGGTGGTATCAACTACACCTGGTCGCCCATAGGTTTGAGCGGCAACAGCGTTGTGTTTTCGCCAACTGCAACCAATGTGTATAACGTAACGGGCGATAACGCGGTAGGTTGTGTTTCGAGTGCGGCGCAGATCGTGATCATTGGCGCGCAACCCACACTTGTGCTCACTTCCAGTAACTCCACCATTTGCGCCGGGCAATCAGCTACATTAACGGTAGGTGGCGCCGATACATATGCATGGAGCAACGGTCCAACGACCACGGTAAACGTGGTTAGTCCAACCTTATTTACAGCTTACACTGTGGTGGGTACAAATACCACTTCAACCTGCAGCGATACTCAGATCGTAAATGTGGACGTGTTTACACCCATGCTGACCATTACCGGTAATACCGCTATCTGCGCCGGTGGCTCAGGAAGCATTTCGGCATCGGGAGCTACCTCCTATACCTGGGAACCGGGTAATGTTCCGTTCCAGGGTCTTTCAATAGCACCAACCGCCAGTACGATCTATACCGTGAGCGCGATCAGCACATCCAACACTATAAATTGTCCGGTGGTGGGTACTTTTACGGTGATCGTCAATCCAAACCCAACCGTTACAGCCATTCCAACTAAAACAGCGGTGTGTCCTAAAGAAGTAAATACCTTTACCGCAGGTGGAGCAGCTTCTTACACCTGGACAGCGGCCAGTGGCGCCACCACTACAGCAAATACCATTACCGTGAGTTCCAACGCCGCCGCCGTATTGCTTTATACAGTAACTGGCAGGGATACCGAAGGATGTGAGACAAACCTGGTGGTGCCTATGAGTATCAGCCCCTGCACCGGCATCGACCAGCTCAGCGCAAACAACCTGCAGTTACAGGTTTATCCAAATCCCAACAACGGCGATTTTACCTTAAAAGCTAACGAAGATCTCGAGATCAGGCTCATCAACGGGTTAGGACAGGAAGTGATGAAAACAAGTTTAAATTCCGAAAATGATCATTCGGCCCGTTTAAATAACCTGGCTACTGGAATCTATTTTGTAACAAGTACCAAGGGCAGTTTAAAAGTAGTGGTAACGAAATAATTTTCCTGAAACTGAATAAGAAACTCCATCACAAAAATGATGGAGTTTTTTTATTGGGGTGAAGCACTGAAAAAACTGAAGTTGACATTCCCGTATTTGCGGTGCTGTGTAAAGCCTTTTAATTCGCCAAGTTTGGTTTTAGCGCCGTGCTCAATGATCAACATGCCGCCTGGTTTCAATAGTTCTTTTCCAAATACCAGTGCGTGAATTTCTTCAATATTATCAAGGTCGTATGGCGGATCAGCAAAGATGAGATCGAAGCTGCTGTGGCAGGTCTTTAAAAAATCAAACACATCCTCTTTAACCGGACTGATATCGAAATTCAGTTCTTTACTGACACTTTTTAAGAAGCCAATGCATTTAAAATTTTTATCCACACTGCTAATGTGTTTGCAGCCACGCGAAGCGAACTCCAGCGAGATGTGCCCGGTGCCGCTGAAAAGGTCGAGCACCTGGATCTCACTAATATCTACCTGGTTGGTAAGAATGTTGAACAGGGCCTCTTTGGCGAAATCGGTGGTAGGACGCACGGGGAGTCCTTTTGGCGGCGTGATCATCCGCCCCCTGTGGCTGCCGCCTATAATTCGCATAAGTGCTGATTTAGCAGGTTAAAATAATAGTGACCGGGCAATGATTTCAGATCGCCATTCATTTTTATGGAAGCATCGTTCACACAAAAACTAACCTGTTTGATGTATTTTTTCAGGTTGCTCACCAGCTCATCCGAAATACCAGTTTGCGAAGCGATCACCAGCTTAACATATAATGGATTCAGGCTGAACTGTTCCATAGTAAATAATAAATAATAGAGGATGTCTTCGTTGTTCTGGTATCTGAACACATTATAAAACAGGAGGTCGGAACCCTGTTTAACGATCAGTTCGATGTGAGAAGAATATAAGGACAAGAACATGTCGTTTGCTTTTAACGAATGTTGCCCGAAGAAAGAACTGATGCTCACCGCGCCATTGTGGCTGATCGTAGCGTTGGAAAAGGTCTTCTCGAGATAACCCAGCAGTTCGTGATCGATCGTATAACAAAAGTCCAGGTTCTTAATGTGTTTATGCAGGCCGTGCCGGATGTCGGTTTTGCCGGTTGTGAAGTGAAGCAGTTTTTTGAGATTGGCGGTCTGAACAAATGCCGGCGGAACGATGGTAAATTCGTGATTCAGGACGCTGATATTCACCTTTGAGAATTTTTTCTTTTGAAGGCCATAATTTTGTATCACAAAAGCGATCTTTTCCTGCAAGCGGAAGGAAGGCAGCAAATGATCGGCAAACTGAACATGACACAGTTCCGTTACCGTTTCGAAATGTTGCGTGGATACCGCGTACATAAAACTATCAGGGCAAATCACGATCGACAGCGACAGGGCTTCGCCTTGTGCAACTTCGCTTGCAGCGTAGTGTTTTACAATGTACGATTCGTCGATCATAGCCCGACAAAGCTAATACATTCTAAAAAATAAAAAACATTTTTATATACGCATTTGCGTAAAAACTGCGACCACCGGCAATGCAATTAGTACTACATTTGAAGGTCGCAATGCAGGCCGCCTCAAAAATAGAACAGTTTGTGAACGATGTGCCGCGCTATCTGCCATTTACGCCTAACAGCGACCAGCGGGAGGCCGTGAGCCGCATCGCCGAATTTATATTCGACACCAACGAGCGCAGCGTTTTTATCTTAAGAGGTTACGCCGGCACCGGAAAAACAAACCTCATTTCGGCCATCACAAAAGTTTTACCTGGAATAAAATGGCGCAGTGTGTTGCTGGCGCCCACCGGCCGCGCCGCAAAAGTGCTGAGCGCCTATGCGCAGCGTCCGGCGCAAACCATTCACAAAAAGATCTTCCGCAAGGAGACCGGTGCCGATGGGGCGATCCATTTTTATCCCGCCGAAAATTTGCACCGCAATACGCTGTTTATTGTGGATGAAGCATCGATGATCGGTGCCGATAGTGGCGGAGAATCTCTGTTCAACAACCTGCTCGAAAATCTCTTTGAGTATGTTTACAGCGGTCACAACTGTAAGCTCATCCTCATTGGCGATACGGCGCAGCTGCCACCGGTAGGCAGCGACGAGAGTCCGGCCCTGAGTCCGGCTTATCTTAAAAATGCCTTTTACCTGAACATTAGTTTTTTCGAACTTACCGAGGTGGCCCGGCAACGGCTCGAAAGCGGCATTTTGCTGAACGCGACGGGCCTGCGGAACAGTTTGCCGGCGCAGCCATTCGAATTCCCTAAAATAACCTGCACGGCTGATGTGGTGAATGTGAATGGCGAGGAGCTGGAAGATCTTTTGAATTCCTCGGTTTCGAGATACGGCGCCGGAAACGTGATGATCATTACACGCAGTAACAAGCGGGCCACCTTGTTTAACCAAAGCTACAGGAACAGGATAAAACTATTTGAAGAGGATCTTTGCGCCGGCGACAAGATCATGGTGGTTAAGAACAATTATTTCTGGCTGCCTGAAAATAACGGTGAAGCGGGATTTATTGCGAACGGCGACATGGCCGAGATCACGCGGATCATTAACCGGGAAGAACTCTATGGTTTTAATTTTTGTGAGTGTGGCGTGAATTTTATCGATTACCCGAACCTGCCCGAACAACAGGTGAAAATAATCACCGATTGCCTTTACACCAACGATCCCTCGCTGAACCAGGAAGCGCAAAAAAAACTCTATGAGTTGGTTTTGGAGGATGTGGGCGACGAACCGGTCAGAAGCATCCGCTCGGCCTATGTTCGGAAAAGCCCTTATTACAATGCCCTGCAGGTAAAATTCAGTTATGCGGTTACCTGTCACAAAGCGCAGGGAGGGCAATGGCCCGTGGTGTTCATCGATCTTGGGTATATCACCGATAAGGACATGAATGTGGAGCTGGTTCGATGGATGTATACGGCCCTTACCAGGGCCACCGAAAAAGTGTACCTGATCAATTTTAACCCCCTTTTATTGGCCTAAACTATTAATTGCTAACGTTTTATTGTTAGTTTTTGAGCTAAATTTATTTTTTTGTCTGCCGCTAAAACCGTATTTTAGACGGATATTTCGCGCATTTATTTAGATGAAAAAAGGTTCTATTCTTTTTGTACTGGTCTGCATCGTCTCTTCGCTTGAAGCTCAAACTTTTTCGCGACCTAAAGAATGGACCAAATACAAGCACGAAATATTCTTTACCATGGGCTCCTCCAACTTTTTAGGTGATCTTGGTGGCAGCGATAGAGAGGGAAGTCATTACCTTCCTGCCGATCTCAACTTTAGTCAGACACGAAGCGCCCTTGGTTTTGGCTACCGGTATAAGCTCCGTAAATTGGTGAATGTTGCCGGCAAACTCAGTTATATGAATGTAAAGGGCGATGATGCGCTCACGAAGGATATTTACCGTCATAACCGTAACCTCAATTTTAAATCGAATATTTACGAAGTGATGGCAAGGCTGGAGTTTGGTTACCAGCGGATGAAGAAAGGTGGGGGCCATTACGGGGTGCAAAAAAACACATCCAAGTATAAGAACATCGCGCACAATTTTTATGGATTCCTGGGCATTGCCGGTTTCTATTACAATCCAAAAGGAAGAACACCTACGGGCGACTGGGTGAAATTGCGGAACCTTCACACAGAAGGACAGGGCTTACCTGGCGGACCAAAACAATACACCAACTACAGCATTGCCATCCCGGTTGGCGTTTATTATAAATTTGTGCTTGGTAAAAAATTGTCGGTGGGTGCCGAATTCTGTGTTCGTAAGACCTTCACGGATTATATCGACGATGTGGGCTTCCGTTATTACGACAAAACCACGTTGGAAGCCGCTTACGGTCCGCTGTCGGCTCAAATGGCCGATCCCAACCTTGGTAAGATCGATGGGGCAACATCGCCTGATGCTTCGGGTAACCCGGCTCAACGCGGCGACAAGTACGACGACGTGTACATGACCCTCGAGTTCTCGGTGAGTTACATTTTCAAGAAACAACGTAAGTCGGCCCGCTTAAGGAGTAAGTTCTAGATCTGTTCCTTGTTTTCTTCTTTTGTCGTTAAAACCCGATTTTTATTTTTAACTTAACCGTTGCGGTTCAATTTATATTAAATCATCTTAAACCAGGTATCATGAAAAAAAATTACAGGTCGTTATTGATCGGGATGAAAGGATTTCTCCCACTTTTACTGATGTTGCTAGGCTTTCAGGCCAATTCGCAGCTCACTTACACATTTACTACCTGCGGCGCCACAGGTTCAGTTGGTCCCACACAAATACAAATTAACAACACGTATACGAACACCAACCTGATGAACATGGTGGTGACTGCGGCCGGCATACAAACCTGGACGGTACCGGTTTCGGGTTTGTACCTGATCGATATTACCGGAGCATCGGGGGGCAACCGAATAGCATCACCCACACACACGGCCGGTCTGGGGGTTTCGATGAAGGGCGAATTTAACCTTAGCCAGGGCGACGTGATGAAGATCCTGGTTGGTCAGAAAGGCATTGATGGTAATGCAACCGGCTCCGGTGGAGGAGGAACTTACGTGGTGCGCAATACCACGTTGCTGATCGCTGCCGGAGGGGGTGGAGGAGCTACCGGGGATCAGAATGCGGCCGATGGTACAACGCTTACCACCGGTACCAACGATTTTCCAGGGGGGGCAACTCCCGGGGGAACCAATGGTGGTGGCGGTTCAGCGTGTAATGGTTCGGGCGCCAATCATGGCGGCGGCGGTGGTGGATACATTGGCAATGGTGCCACGTCGACCCAGAACAATGCCAGCGGCGGTGGCCTTTCGTTCATTAATGGCGGTACAGGTGGCGCTACTCCCGGAAATGCAGGTGGTTTTGGCGGTGGCGGCGGGGCAACCGCGGCCGGGTCAACACTCTTCGGCGGCGGCGGCGGCGGCGGCGGATATTCGGGTGGCGCAGGCGGTCAGCAGATCAATTATTGTCAAAGCGGAATTAACCGTAGCGGCGGCGGCGGCGGCGGTTCTTACAACTCAGGAGCCAACCAGGTAAATACAGCCGGGGCCAATACCGGTGATGGAAAAGTGATCTTTAAAGAACTTTGTAGCATTAATCTTACCGCGTCGGGCTCAAATAGCTTGAACCCGTCGATCTGTGCCGGACAAAGTTTAACCCTCACCACCAACGCAGTGAGTAATTATTCGTGGAGTACCGGGGCGGTTACGCAAACCATTTCTGTGAGCCCAACCAGTACCACGCTTTATACGCTTTCGGCCATGTCGGTTTCAAACTGCATTGCTTACGCGAGTATCAACGTTATTGTAAGCGGAGGGCAGCCCACCTTATCGGTGGTAAGCAGCACCAACCAGACCTGTTTGGGCAAAACTGCTACGTTAACGGCCAGCGGTGCCGTAACCTATACCTGGACCGGGGGTGTGAGCAATGGCGTTTCGTTTTACCCCGGCACCACCACAACATATACCGTGAGTGGTCAGAATGGTTGCGGCATTACGCAAGCCTTTACCACCATCAGCGTATCGCCCATCCCGGTCACAACCGCTGTTAGTTCCACCGCGGTGTGTACAAATCAAACAGCCACCATCACCCTTACCGCAGCTGCCAGCGCTTATACCTGGCAACCCGTAAATATCAGTGGCCCGAGCCCTGTGTTGGTCGTGAATCCACAAACCAGCACGATCTATACGATCAGTGTTTCCGACGGAACCTGTGCCGGCCTGGCCACTGTTGCCATACAGGCTAACCCGATCCCGACCATCACGTCGGCGGCCAGTTCAACCATTGTTTGCCCGGGTGGCACGGTTGGCTTAACCGCCAGTGGCGGTCAGAATTACACCTGGACCCCGGGACCAATAACCGGCAGTAACGTAACCGTTAGTCCAAGCATCTCAACACTTTATTCGGTGGTGGGCGACAACAACTTTGGATGTTTGAGCGGCTCATCGCAGGTGGTGGTAGCCGGTACGCAACCAACCCTCATACTTTCGTCGAGCAACTCAACCGTTTGCAATGGCGATTCATCGACCCTTACGGTAAGCGGAGCCAATACGTATGTGTGGAGCAACGGACCGACAACCACCATTAACATTGTCAGTCCTACGCAGCTCACAACCTATACCATCACGGGCACCAATACCTCTTCGGGATGTACCGACATAGAAACAATCTCGGTGGATGTATTCAGCCCGGCGATCTCCATTACCGGAGGTACCGCAGTGTGTGTTGGTAACTCCATTAATCTTAATGCAAGCGGTGCCAATACCTATACCTGGCAGCCGGGTGGAACTCCTTTCTCTGGTATTTCGGTTACACCGCTGGTAAGTACTATTTACACCGTTAGTGGAACCGCCACGTTGAATGCGATCACCTGCCCGGTATCGGCAACCATACAAGTGGTCGTGAACCCAAATCCAACCATCACAACCAGCAGCGTGAAACCGGCTATCTGTGCAAAAGAAACAAATACGCTGATGGCTGCCGGAGCTAACAATTTTACCTGGACCACGGCAACGGCTACCACGTCGGGGGCCAATTTTACAGTGACGTCCAACAATGCCGCGATATTGGTTTATACCGTAACAGGAACGAGCGCAGAAGGATGTGTGACCGATCTCGCGGGCGCGGTGACAATATACGCCTGTGCCGGAATCAACGAGTTGAACGGAGGGCAGGAACAACTGACCGTGTACCCGAATCCAGCACTCAGTGAGTTCGTTGTTAGTGGTAACAGCGAGATGACCTTAAACCTTGTTAACGAATTAGGGCAGTTGATAAAACAGATCCAATTGACCAGCAAAAACAATTATAAGGTGCTGGTGCCCGATCTGCCCGGTGGGGTGTATTTTATTATTGGCAATAACCTGAGCCGTAAAATAATCGTGGCTAAATAAAACTCAAGACACTAAAATAAAAAGCCCCGTTCCATTAGCTATTGGGATGGGGCTTTTTTTTGCACACCAGTATGTTTCGAAAATTCGTTTTCGGGTGTCGCGAGGACGATGGTTGTTAAATATTATTTTTTACCAGATTTTATTCATTAAATTCACATTACCAAAATAATAGACGATGAAAAAAAATTACACAGCTTTAGTTACGAATAAACAAAAGCCAGCGATGCCGTTTGGTTTTCTTTTGTTGCTTTCGTTAATGATATTGGGCATTCAGGCCTATTCACAACAAACCTACTCGTTTACTACCGCGGGTGCAACCAGTTCGCTGGGGCCAACGCAGATCCAGGTAAACAATGCTTATACTTTAACCAATCTGCAAGGCAATGTAACTGTAATTGGGCAGGGTATGCAAACATGGACCTGTCCTGTTGCCGGTTTGTATCGCATTGAGGCTTACGGTGCACAGGGTGGCGCTTCGCATGGTGCAAACCCAGGTGCAAATGGCGGATTGGGTGCGATCATGATGGGCGAGTTTAATCTTGCGGCGGGCCAGGTATTTACCATTGTTGTTGGACAGAAAGGCGGAAGCACGGGTTACGGCGGCGGCGGCGGTGGGGGCTCTTACGTGATGACCGGCGTTAATATTCCACTTTGTGTTGCAGGCGGTGGCGGCGGAGCTTATGGTTACCAGGGAGATGCGCGGGGCTGTAATCCCGGTTATCCTGGTTTAACAGCCACTGCCGGTGGTACATCCAACGTGCCGGGCGGGCCAACCTATGGGTATACAGCCCCTGGTCCTGGTGGCGGTGCCCCGGGATACGGTGGAGTAAATGGTTATGGTGGGGGTAGCGGTGTTGCTTCTGGCGGAGGCGGCGTTCTGGGGGATGGGGCCAATGGTGGCGCCGGATCAAGTATCTATTGTTATGCCGGTAAGTCGTTCGTTAATGGATCGACTGGCGGTGGCGGAACCACTGCTTTGTGTAATGGTGGATTTGGTGGCGGTGGCGGTGCACAGGCTGGTACCGGTTATGGTGCCGGTGGTGGCGGCTATTCTGGCGGTGGCGGTGGAAGCCTTGTAGGTAATCCATTGGTTTCCGGAAACGGCGGCGGTGGCGGATCTTACAATGCCGGTTCGAACCAAAACAATACAGCAGGTGCCAATAGCAACGACGGGAAAGTTATCATTGTCGAATTATGTACCATTAGCCTCACCGCTTCTGGTTCAAACAGCTTAAATCCTTCCATTTGCGCCGGGCAGAGTTTAACGCTTACTACCGACGCGGTAAGTAACTATTCATGGAGCACAGGTGCTTCTACTCAATCAATAGTTGTATCGCCTTTAGTTACCACACTGTACACGTTATCGGCCATGTCGGTATCCAATTGCATCACCACCAGGAGTATCAATGTGATCGTGAGTGGCGGACAACCTACCTTATCGGTGGTAAGCAGCACCAATCAAACCTGCCTGGGTAAAACCGCTACTTTAACAGCCAGTGGTGCGGTAACTTATACGTGGACCAATGGTGTTACCAACGGGGTGTCCTTCAATCCCAGCAGTACGCAAACCTACACGGTAACCGGCCAAAACGGATGTGGATCTGCACAGGCTTTTGCTACCATTAGCATTACGCCTCTGCCGATCACGGCAGCCATCACTTCCACAGCGGTATGTACCAATAAAACAGCTACCATCACAGCAACCGGTAGTGGAAATTCTTATACCTGGCAGCCATTAAACATTACCGGTAACAGCACGGTGCAGATCGTCAATCCGCAGGTTACTACCGTGTATACGATCAGTGTATCGGATGGTACCTGTTCGGGAAGCACGACCATTGCTTTACAGGCCAACCCGATCCCAACCATTTCGGTAGCAGCTACCACAAGCATTGTTTGCCCGGGTGGTACCGTTGGATTATCAGCTACAGGCGGCAACAATTATACGTGGACCCCTGGTCCTTTAACCGGAAGTAACATAAGCGTTAGTCCCGCCATTTCAACCCTGTATTCGGTGGTTGGCGATAACAATTTTGGCTGTTTGAATACCGCTCAGCAGGTGATCGTTGCCGGTGCGCAACCCACCATGGCGCTTACGGTAAATAACTTAACCATTTGTAGTGGCGATGCCGCAACCATAACGGTAAGTGGTGCCAATACCTACGCCTGGAGTAATGGACCTACCTCGACCTTAAACATTGTGAATCCAGGCGTTTCTACAACTTACACGGTCACGGGCACAAACACCGCATCGGGTTGTTCTAATCAAGAGGTGATAACCATATCCGTCTTCAGTCCTGTGGTTTCTATTACAGGAAATACAGCGGTGTGCATCGGCAATTCGGCGAGTCTGAATGCGAGTGGCATTGATACCTACACGTGGAATCCAGGTGGTACTCCGTTCGCAAGCATTTTAGTGACGCCTTTAGTTAACACCACTTACACAGTGAACGGAACGGCGACTTTAAATTCGATCACCTGTCCGGTGGAAGGTACCATTGAGGTGATCGTGAATCCGGTTCCAACCATTACCACTACGAGTGTGAAACCGGCCATTTGTGCGAAGGAATCGAATGTGTATACTGCCAGTGGTGCCAGTACCTATACCTGGGCCTCGGCCACAGGCACAAGTTCGGGAGCCAGCTACACAGTAACCTCCAACGTAGCCACCATACTGGTTTACACCGTGTCGGGAACGAATGCGCAAGGATGCGAAAATAACATTGCGATACCGGTGAATATTTATGCCTGTACCGGTGTAGAGCAACAGCATGTCCAAAGCAGGTTAGAGGTGTATCCGAACCCAAGCCGGGGAGAGTTTGTGGTTAGTAGCGATACCGATATGACCCTCGATCTCATCAATCAGCTGGGTCAGACCATAAAACAGATACAACTCAATGCCTTGAACGACCATCAGGTTTCGGTACCGGAGCTTCCCAATGGCATTTATTTCATTGTAGGTAAGAACCTGAGCGGTAAAATAATTGTGGCTAAATAAAAGCCAAAGCTCTTAAAACAAAAAGCCCCGTCCTGATCGTTATCGGGACGGGGCTTTTTTTATGAAGATAAAAACAGATTATTTTTTGGCTGGTGCCGCTGGTGCTTTTGCTCCCGCTGCTGGAGCTGCTGCAGGTGCTGCTGCTCCTTTTGCCGCTGCTGCTGGTGCTGCGCCAGCTGCTGCAGGTGCTGCAACTTCTTCAACTGCTGCCGCACGAGTAGTGTCGACACTTACAACAGAGATATTATTTGGATGAAGGATCGTGATGCCATCAATTTTGATGTCTCCGGCAGAGATCGTTTTTCCGATCACAAGCTTTTCAACGTTCAGGTCGATGCTCTCTGGTAATTTAGCGATCAAACCTTTTACTTTAAGCTTACGCATTTTAACGGTCATTTTACCACCTGCTTTAACACCTTCGGCCTGGCCAATGGTTTTAACAGGTAACTGAACGATCACCGGTTTGTCTTCAACAACCTGTAAAAAGTCAGCGTGGATCAGTTTATCGTTGATCCTGTGGTATTGTGCTTCCTGTAAAACTGTTTTGTAAGTTTTACCGTCGATGGTAATGTCTACCAGGTTCGTGTCGGGCGTAAAGATGATGTTCTTGAAGTGACGGATGTCCGCACTAAAGTGGATCTGTTCACCTGCTCCATAAATTACACATGGCACCATGCCTTTAGCCCTAAGAGCCGCAGCATCAGTTTTCCCTACGTTCGCTCTTGGCGAACCGCTCAATTGTACTGATTTCATTTTGTTTTTTGTTTTTATTTTTTGGATACGCCGGCCGCCCGCGTCGGCCTTTTGTACCCGGTTTATTTAATTATGCGGGTTATAAAATAAAATTACTGCTTATCGATTCGTAGTTATGCACGCTGTTGATCACCTTGGCAAACAGGTCGGCTACGCTTAGCACCTTGATCTTGTCGCTGGTTTGTTTTAAGGGGATACTATCGGTCACTACCAATTCGGTTAACCTCGAGTTCTCAATGTTTTCGTAGGCTTTGCCCGATAGAACCGGATGGGTACAGATAGCGCGTACGCTCAGGGCACCTCTTTCCATCATCATGTCTGCGGCTTTGCAAAGGGTTCCGCCGGTATCCACAAGGTCGTCAACCAAAATGATGTTCCTGCCTTCGATCTCACCGATAGCTGTCATGCTTTCTATGACATTGGCTTTGGCACGCTGTTTATAGCAAATAACGATATCGGCTTTTAAATGCTTTGCATAACCATTGGCACGTTTACTGCCTCCCATATCGGGCGCAGCAATGGTGAGGTTATCTAATTTTAAGGTCTGTATGTATGGTAAAAATATGGTAGACGCATAAAGATGATCCACCGGAACGTTAAAGAATCCCTGGATCTGGTCGGCGTGAAGGTCCATGGTCATTACCCTGGTAGCGCCTGCTACCGCTAACATATCGGCCACTAATTTAGCGCCGATGGCAACGCGGGGCTGATCTTTACGGTCCTGGCGGGCATACCCAAAATAAGGAATTACCGCTATGATATGCCTGGCGCTGGCACGTTTGGCCGCGTCGATCAGGAGTAATAGTTCCATCAGGTTATCCGCGGGTGGCATGGTACTCTGAATAATAAATACGCTTTGCCCGCGGATACTCTCCTCATAAGACTCCTGTATCTCACCATCGCTAAAACGATAATGGGCCAGTTTGCCAAGCTGCTGACCATAAGAACTGGCTATCTTTTCCGCCAAAGCTTCGGAAGCAATTCCTGAGAATAATTTTACCTGCGATTCCATTTTTGATTAGGGGAGGCAAATATACGATTTTTGTAGGATTTTACTAAATTAATCGTAAATTAGTTCCTGTAAAAGCAAATAAGGTGTAGTTGGTCATTTAAGCCTTTCAAACCCATGAAAAGTTCAACACCTCCAGGCAACAAAAACCCACTAAAAGTTGCCATTTTCTTCGGCCTTTTGACCCTGTGTTTTTCCTCCCAATCACAGACCATTACTATTCACTCCATTTCGCAGGACCGACAGGTTGGTGGCGACTATGGCTATACGCTTAATGGGCAACATATGAATACCGCGTCCAGGATCAAACTTTTGAGCCCTAAGAATTTTGGCCCGGCTGGTATCTATCCTAAAACAGTTAGCATTACTGATGGTTATAGCCTAAGTGGCAGCCTGGTGGAAGTACATAAACTACCAAAAGGAGATCTTTTTTTTGTAGGTACTTTTAATTCCCTTGATCCAACCATGGAACCCTTTACAAGCGCAGAAGTGGATACCCTGTACAATTGGTCGCTCCGGGGAGGAAAAATGATCATTACTTCGGGACTGGTTTCACCGGGATTTTTAAGTAGCGATTACCTTAATGCCAAGTGGGGGTATGTGTGTGCTGTTCAGGCACCATCAACGGTTATAGCTACCAACGAAGGCAAAAGTACCGATCTGTTCAGTGGGCCTTTTGGAACAATTGAAGGCGCAAGACAATCGGCTGCCGCCCAGGGTTTTTATCATAAAACGCCCCAAAATGTTAAAGTAATGGCTGTGGATAAAGACGGAAGGCCTACTATTTATCACGATTGCAACACGCTCGATCTTTTGGTAATAGATACCGACGTTTATACTTCACTTGGTTACGTCGGTCTTTTGCCGCCGGGGCCCGCTGGCCACCCGCCTTTTCAGTCACCAGGCGTTTCCTTTGGTGATAGTATCAAAAACAATAATAATAACGATAAGCTCTGGGCCAACAGCATTGTTTTTATGGATAAGCTGCAAGGTCCGCCAATACTGGCAAAAACAAAGGATCAGTTAGCGCTGGACAACAATTACCTCGACTACCAGTGGTTCTTTAATGATACGCCAATTGAAGGCCCACAAAGTAATACCTGCGCTATGACCAGTGAAGGCAAGTATTATGCAAAGGTTACCGTGAATGGAGGCTGTGTTGTAAAATCAAATGAATTTGTTTTGGATCTGGCGGAACCTGCAAGTACAAACGAATGTAATGTACTTGTTCCCGACGCTTTTTCGCCGGATAATAATGGCGTGAACGACCAGGCCTGTGTGTACGGCGCCGATTGTCTCGAAAAAATTGAGTTTAAAATATTTAACCGTTGGGGAGAACTGATTTTTGAAGCCAATGATGTTACAACGTGTTGGAACGGTACCTATAAGGGAGCAAAGGCCAATAGTGGGGTGTATGCCTGGACCATCAACGGTAAGAACACGGAAGGCAAATTTGTAAAAAAAGGAACCATCAATTTGATCAGATAGAATAATGAGAACAATCTGTTTTTTATTTGCATTTGGTGTGATCTTGATACCAACGTTCGGGCAGGATATTCACTGGTCGCAGCCGGGCGCCACCCTAGTATATCAAAATCCCGCATTTAGCGGCTTGCAACACAAATATGGTTTTGGGATCATCTATCGCGACCAATGGAATACCATCGATAAAAACTATAAAACCTACATGGCTTCGGGCGATTACAGGTTTGGAAAGGAAGAAAGAAAGTCATGGTTAGGACTTGGCGGTATGCTGTATAACGATGTGTCAGCCGACCGGAGTTACCGGGTTACCAGTGGCGGGATCGCATTATCCGGTATTGTCAATACAACCGCCAATTCTATGCTCAGCGCAGGCCTGGGCTTTAATTTCGCTCAAAACGCGCTGATAAAAAATAACTTTAACTGGGGTACCCAATTTGATGGACAGAATTTTAATTCGGCAATAAATTCAGGCGAGACCAATACCACGATGTCGGGCAATTTTTCGGATCTTCATGCCGGCATCGCCTACCAGTTCCATAAAAGCGAAACGTCGGCCAGTACCAACGGTGAGAAAAAGCTCTTACTCGGCTACAGCGTCAATCATTTGAATCAACCTGATATTGGGATCAATAAAAACGACCGTCTTGGAATAAAACATACATTTTTAGTGACGAGCCTGAACCCCTTAGCGGGCAACAAAGGGCTAAAAACGGTACTCTTGTTTTACAGGCAGAACACCATGATGGAGCTAAGCGGTGGCGGGCTACTCAGGTTTACCCTTGGCGATGTGTCGAAGTATACAAACATAAAAAAAGGAAGAGTTTTCTCCGCAGGGCTTTTATACCGTTATAACGACGCACTTATACCGACTGTGGAGATCGAGATCGAGAACGTGTTCATTGGCCTTTGTTACGACGTGAACGTGTCGCAATTGTCGCCAGCCAGTAGGTACCGGGGAGGGTTTGAACTTTCGCTGAATTACCGGGTGCGAAACGAAAATGCTGTGCTAAAGCCGGTAGCACCTAAAAAGAAAAACGCCGCCACTACCCGGTCTTACTAAGTTTAAAGATAAGCCCGCCATTTATTTTGCAGGTTATCCGCATTGCTCCTGGCATATCAACGTCAGAGCAGGCAGACGCGAGCAATCAGCGGGCCAAGAGTGATTGGATAGGAAATCGCCCTCATCTATGATCCTAAAGGCATAAAAAGCGTATGCTGAAACAAAAAAAACCTCCGGCATGGAGGTCTTTTTTTGGCAACCTTGTTTCTTAGTTAATAACCAGGCTTTTTTTGGTACCTAAGGTCTTTGACCCGGAAATAACACTGTAATAATAAATGCCGGCCGGCAATTCACCTGGTTCTACTATGATTTCATTCATATCGCTGCCAATCTTATAACTTTTTATCTCTTTTCCGCTTTCATCAAATACTTTTAACTCGGCTGCAGATATTTCGGCAGGTAACTGGTAGGTCAGCTTAACCGATTCACCACTTTCCACCGGGTTAGGCGCAAGCATCATATCAACGTCGTTACCATAGATGTTATTATTAGCGGTAGCATTTGAAAAAGTACCACCCAGTGAATAAACTTTGGCATCACCGTTGGTTTTGCTCAGGATAAGCTTGGTACCCTGTGCCGTGTTATAAATAGGATAGAATTGATTGTGATAGTTTGGTTTTACCAGCGGTGCTTCGTCAGTGGCTGTAAACATGATCGTGCCGTCCTCCTTTACAATATGGGTAACGGCGGTCCATGTTCCGGTACCACCACTGCCGGCATTGTAACGATAATTGGTGTACAAGACCTCGATCATGTTGTCTTTGTTGAACAGGTTCTGCGAAATATAAAGCAGATCGGCATTAACCCTTTCATAATTAGTATTGGGAAAACCGCCTAACAGGGTGACATTTGAATACGACATGGTCACATAAAGCGAATGATTGAGGTTGTAGAAAGTGATGGTTTGAGCAGCACAATCTACCGATACATATTTTTCGCCCGCTTGCTCCAGTTTTACAAGATAGAGCCTTTTTGCACCATAGCTGCTGGATGGTACGGTAGCATTAAAATAGCCCGTAGATGGATAGGTATGCTCAAGGGCGAGTTGTGCGTTAGAATTACTTGCGAGCATAAAAAAAGTACCAGCCAATAAAGTAAATAGTTTTTTCATGGGATGAGGGTTTAAGGGGTTATATGTATCCCTACCATTTTGTAACTAAAAGGGTTGGGGTTAAAGTACACATTTTTAATAAAGGCTTACAAATAACCAAGCCACTTCTTTTGACGATTTGCTGATTTATATTGCCCGTACCACCTACAAAGGGGATACATAGCAAGTATGAGACCGGCCCAGTAAAGGTAAACAAACGGTAACCCGAGACCTACCCCGGTTTGTGGCCGTCCAAATTGCATAATACCAAAAGGCATCTGGTCAGGGCCGATTCCCTGCAGGAAAAGCATGACGAACATCGACGCATGAACAACGTACCAATGGAGCAGGTAAAAGAACATGGGCACCCGGCCAAAGGTCACGAAAAAAGAAATGGCCTTACTGTTTTTGCCTTCCACCAATAACAAAATAAAAAACATGAGCGAGAGGGTGATGGCTGTGTATTGAAGCGAAGGCGGGTATTTGGTGACATCGATGAACGAGAGAAAGGTAAAAACAGAACTGCTTTGCGACGACCAGGCCTTAGGATCGCCATAGAGGTTAATGGATCTTAATAAAACAAACAGCACCAGTGCCAGTATCCCGCTCCATAAGAACAATTTACGCCGTTTGGTGGGGTTCAGTTCAAAGACTGTTCCAAAACCAAAACCAAGCAGCATAATGCCCAGCCAGGGAATGATGGGATAACCCACGACAAGGGCGCGTTCGGCACCCAGTTTAAAAAAACCGCCGCCAAACAAAAGTCCCCAGGTCACGCTGCTGTTGCCTCCGCCGGGATCTTCGTGCGTAAACGCTGGCGAAGCAAGGGCATTGTGAAAAAGAACAATGACCAGCCCAAGTAGCCCAATGATGCGTGGTGGTAATTTTAAAAGAGTGGAGAGGATCACAAAACCCGCCCCAATGGCAAAGATCACCTGGAACAAAAAGGTTCGGAACCGGATGTCGCACCAAATGCCGAAGCCAACGACGGTGATTTCGAGAAAAATAAGCCAGAGCCCCCGCGTGAAAATAAAGCGGCGCGTCGACGGCAGGTTATTTTGATTCTTCATCATTAAATAAGCGGAAGTGCCGGCAAGGAAAACAAAGGTAGGCGCGCAGAGGTGCGTGATCCAGCGGGTAAAAAAGAGGGCAGGGGTGGTACTGCTGAGGTCGAGTGGATTGTGTGAGAGCGCGGTTGTGTGCAACAGATCGCGAATGTGATCGAGGGCCATGATGACCACCACCAGGCCACGGGCAAAGTCGATGCTGTTAAGACGTTGTGATATCGGGATCTCTATGGGTTTTACCATGCTCATGAGGTTGAGCGAAGTTATCAAAAAAATTAATGGCTTTGTATCCCCTGTTTGACGTCAGTTTGAAGAAAGACCAGGCTAATTTTGAGGTTGGTGTTCCAATACCTGGTTTTTTCCGATCAGGCCCAGGTGCGTGTGATTAAAACCATCATTGTGTTTTAAACCATAACCAAAAACCCGGTCGAACGAAATGTGCGCGATGAGGATAAGCGCAGCTATTTTCCAATACTCATTGCCGTAAGTAAACGCATAAAAAGCAACCAGCGCAGCAACAAAACGATGGTGTAACAGGTTGTAGGTATAAGCGCCGATCTTTGGACTGATGAGGTAACCGATCATGCCAATATCGGGTAACAACAGCAGTGCCGGGAACCACCACCAGGCAACGTTTAATTTGCTGAATAAAAAGATACAAAATAGAAAGATGGCAAGTTCTTCGAGTTTTAATAAGGTGTTCATTTTCATTTATTAATTGTTTTATGGTGCAAAATTGCTTCAAAGCAAGCACCGGAAACGATAACAAAAGATAAGAAAATGAAAAATTACTTTTTCGCGACCCGGTTCCTGATCCGGCTTAAACTTACTGGTGTCAGCCCGAGGTAATTGGCAATGTAATGCTGTGGAATGCGCTCGATGATCTTTATTTTGTTCCCTTTGATCAACTCCAGGTATCGCTCTTCGGCACTAAGATTGAGCAGTCCCACCATTCGTTCTTCGAGGCCAATGGCAAGATACTCGGCCAACAAGCGGCCAAATTTTTGCCAGGCCATGCTTTTTTCAAACAGTTCCTGAAGTACGTGGTAGGGAAATACAACGAGTTTGCAATCGCTGAGCGCCTGGATGCTAAGCAAAGAAGGTTGTTTGGTGATGCAACTGATGTAGGAGGCCACGAGGTGGTTCTCGAAATAGAAATACGTTGTTTTTTCTTCTCCCTCTTTGATGTAGTAATGTCGAAGCGATCCTTCCAGTACAAAACCTACTTCATTGGCTATTTTACCGATGTCGGCAAAGGATCCGTGTTTTTTTAGTGTTCGGACCTTCAGATGCGGGGCCAATAAATTCCAGTCTTTATCACTAAGCTTCACAAATTTTTCGATACTGTTTCGCAGCGCATCCATGCTTCTAAGGTATTTAACAAATATATCAGAAAGTTGTTGATTTGTATTTTGATGAGGGCCTTAAAGCGAAAAAGCATCCATCTGAATGCGGAGCCTTTTTTTAATTATATTTATAGAACAAATGCTTAAATGAAAAATCTAATAACCCTTTTGCTTTTCACGTGGCTGTTTCCGGTTAATGGGCAAACCCCCTTATACGAAGAAAAAATTAAGGGGAATCATGCCAATTCTGCCGCGGGTACACAAACCGTGATCGTTGGTCGCATATTTACTACCGTGAATGGTACAATATTGCCAATAAAGGGTATCATAACCATTGAAGGCTATCACAAAGACATCAAGATCAATGAAGGCGGGTATTATTGGGTTGAGATCAGTGAACTTGTAAGATCCGGGAAAAGGATCAAAATATCCTGTCGGGCAAAAAATTACAAAGCACAGGAGTATGTGTTAAACCGCCCATTTACGAATGAATACAAAAAAGACTTTGAGCTTGTTCCCACACTTAAACAAAAAGCGACCTCCAAATGAATGAAAAGTCGCTTCTTATTTTTAGTGCTCTCGCACCTGCTCGCTCGAAAGTCCATCGGACTTTCGCCGTACCCTGCGCGGTGAAATGATCGGACTTTTTCGAGGGTTTTAACAGAATTAGAAAACTCAAATCTTTTATGGAACAGAAACATTTCCACCAGAACTTTAAACTCAGAAACTTATTTCTATTCCTTGATGAACGGAATTGCTTTCGCAGTTTCCCGATTTTTCAAAAGGTACATGCCGCTGTTTAAGCTACTAATGTCGATTGTTTTTGATGATTCCAGTTCCATTGAAAAAGTATAGATCTCCTTCCCCGTAAGATCGGTAATTACAAAATTGTTCTTTTGATCTACGGAGGTGCTTGTGATCTTCAGCTGTACATTTGAAGGATTCGGGAATAAATAAAAACCTTTTGTCTCTCTTTTCAGTTCATTGTCAGAAGTAGTTACCAGCTTATTGGAAATAATGGTGTTTCCTAGTAGATAGAGAGTTCCAAAATAGTCAGAAACACCATCTGAACCTAAAAAATACTCAGACGCAAGACCTATTAGATCGGGGTTCCAGGTTTGTCCTCCATCGGTTGTTTTAAACAATGTACTTTGATTGTTGCCATTTGACACGAGGTATCCTGTAGTTGTATTTACAAAGTGAATGGATTGCGGGCCAACACAACTCACGGGGAGATTAGAGCTCACCCAGTTTTGTCCACCATCCGTGGTTTTGTATATTTTTGAAGGGATATTGTCAGTTGCGTTGTATTGATACAATAATACATATCCAAAGTTGTTATTCAGAAAATGACGATCCATGAAAGCGGATGATGGCGTGTTATCGGTTAACAGTAGGCTCCAGCTTGCGCCGCCGTTCGTGCTTTTATAAAACAAGTTTGTGTTATTCTGGGTATTGGCCGAATCCTTAAAAACAACAAGATTATTGATCATTTGATTGTACTGAACATTATTTGCATTAGCTGTATTCAACCAGGTGGCACCGCCATTGAGAGTGTGATAAATAGTATCGGCGTTTTGCATATTTGTATTTAGATAAAAATACCAGTTGTTTTTACTTACTATATTAAAATTGATCTCGCAATTATTAAATGGTCCAAGTAACTTATTCCATGTCGATCCTCCGTTAAGCGTTTTATAAATACTAGCGGGATACATGAAGGTCATGCTGTTTTGTACAGAAATGAATCCGGTATCGGGAGAAACAAAATAAATGTCAGTTACATTATCGAATGTCGTTAAGCCTGTAGGAGCATTGCTCCAGGTGTTCCCGCCATTGGTGGTTTTATATATTTTATCGCCCTTTAATGCATACCCTAATGAAGCGCTATAAAAGTAGATGCGATTTGCCTGCGAAGGAGAGTTATTGATCCTTGTCCATTGGGCCAAAGCGACATTCGTTAAAAGGATGCAGGCCAGTACTAATTTTGTTCTCATAATAGATCGTCTTTAAGTAATACCGAAATTAGATCATTCCTGTGACGAAAATTATGACTAAAGCCAGAATCACTTGTACTTTTCAAGGATTTTAGAAAATTAGAGTGTCAACAATGAAATATTTTGAATGTGATCCAAAAATAGAAAAAGCAGAGATATCTCTCTGCTTTTTAGGTACCCGAGATCGGACTCGAACCGATACAACCGTGAAGTTACTGGTGTTTGAGACCAGCGCGTCTACCGATTCCGCCACTCGGGCATTTTTAAATCGGGACTGCAAAACTAAGTGATGTTTTAGAATAATGCAAGAAAAGCGAGTAGTTTATTCAGCAAATTCACTTACTTTACTCCAAAAAATAAACTTTATGAAAGCAGTAGTCATCGGCGAGCCTTCGGACGCTACCATGGAAACCATTATGTCTGTTTATCCAAGGCATAAGGCAGTGGCCGATAAGTTCATTAATAATGGCGATGTTATTGGCATGGGCCCTTTTGTGGGTGGCGGCAATATGGCCATCTTCAAAACACGCGAAGCTGCCGAGCGATTTGTAAAGGAAGACCCTTTTATACTCGAGGGTCTAGTAAAGTCGTTTGTGATCCGCGATTGGAAGGACGAACTGCTTCCTGGCTAATTTGTCGCTTTGCCTAAAGCGGTATTTCAACAAAACGTGTAGTATTTTTCTCAATCCTGGTCACATGATCGGCCAATTCCCCATTGGAGTTGCAGACTTGGCAATTGTCCCAAACTGGTATTGCCTTTGCGGTTTATCCATTAAAAAACGCTATGGATCCGCAATCACAACAATCAACAGAACTTAGCACAGCCGCTGCTAACCAGGATATTTTTTCGGCCAGTCACATCAATTAAACAATTAACCATGAAAGATACAGGAATGATACTAGGCGCCTTCTTTTTAGGCGCGCTTATTGGCGTAAGTGCCGGCATTTTGCTGGCTCCGGACAAAGGGAGCGACACCCGCAAAAAATTGGCAAGCAGCACCAAAGGACTTGCCTCTAAGATCAGGAGCAAGATGAGGAACGGGAAACTGGCCGAATTTGAAGATGAATACGAGACCATCTTAGGTCTTTGACATCAGATCAATTAAATAAAAAAGCAGAACCTGTTGTTCTGCTTTTTATTTTTTTGACAAAACTACCTAACCCAGCTTACTCTGCAGTTTTTCGGAGGCTTTGTCCACGCTGCATTTAAGGTCTTCAACACGCGATTTTAATTCGTTAGCGTATTGATCGAACTTCCTGGTTTGACTTTTTAATGAATTTTTGAGTTCATCTTCGTAATCGCCGAATTTGTCAGCGAGTTTCTTACGGGTGTTTTCGCCTTTATCGGGCGCCAGTAATACCCCGATGGCCGCTCCTGCAGCTACTGCCACGAGCACGGTTCCTAAAAAAGTGGTTGCTTTCATATATTGTTGGTTTATTTTAAATAAAGCGATGGTTGATTCGCTTCACCCTGGTATTATGACAATTTTATGCCACAGCACCTGCCGCGTCCAAACTAAATGAAAGGCGGCACAAGTACCGCCTTTCTGTTCAAATAATAAAGCCCAGGTCTTTCAAACTAAATGACTTTCAAGCTCGACTACCATTTCGTTGGTCGGGGTAAGAAGGCTGGAAAATTATCCCCGTTCTTGATACCATTACGCCAGCCTGACATAGCAGGAAGAGGAGGGTTTTTATTAATTGTTTAACTCAAGGTGTCGATCTTCAAAGTGTGTGCCATCTGTACACCGCTTACCACTAAGGCACTTAGAACACTTAGTTGCACTAAGAATTCTAATCTCAGCGCCCCTTAGAGTCTTAGTGGTTTATTTGTACTCCGGCAAATTCCTGGCTTTGTTTTTCAGCATCTCGCCGTAAGCTATTCCTTTACGCTCGGGATATTTTTTAAACTGCGGTTCTTCCGCTTCAACTATTTCGTTTGTTCTTTCGTATTGTGAAAGAGCATGGTCGACCTGCTTGAACGGGAAACAACATAGCAACAGATTGAAGAGGAAACCAACGATAAAAAGAAGTGTTTTCATAATAATTACAAGTGATTGTCCCTCGGAACATTTTTTAAATAAGCGCGTACCTTTTCCGCCGAATGGCCAACAGCCTTCACGGCATCTTTTAAATGAATCACAGAGCAACCCAGGGTCTCGGTCCAGTACTTTACTTCCCAGTCCTCACTAAGACTAATGAGCTTAGCGTCCATATTACTTTTGTTTGTCAGATCGTCCGCCATGATTTGGTTTTTTAGTTTGTCAGGAAGTCTCCAAATAGTGATCAGGAACTCTCCCACTTTTAGTCATTCAATCTCCGTGCCACCTGGCGAAGGGTAGACTGGTATGAGCTTTTCATGCCATACTCAAACTTAAAACACATACTATGAACAATTTCTTTAGAGGACTGATCTCGGGCGCCGCAGCGTGGAAATGGGGCGGAGGCTGCCTGGGTACCGCGCTTATTTTTATACTGGTTTGGACACTGCTTGGTCAAACCTGCAGTTAACCCCCTCGTTCCTGTTCCGCGATCCTTAAAATAGTTCCGGGCTCCTGGTTTATTCCGTTTACTCGATATGGTACAGTTGGCCACTTTTGGGTGTTAATCAAATATTAAAGCTACCTTTAGCAGCCGTCTTTCGAGATATTGGCAGCCAATACACTAATACCATTACATGAGATCAAAACAATCCGGACTTAAACGCGAAAAGGAGAAGGGTAAACAAAAGAAGAAGCAGGAAAAAGAGGAAAAGCGGCTTGAGCGCAAAAATAACTCGAATAAGGGCAAAGGATTTGATGCCATGATCGCTTACGTGGATGAAAGAGGCAATTTTTCGGATACGCCACCCGATCCATCGAAGCGGGAAGAACTGAAACTTGAGGACATACAACTGGGGGCTTACATCGAAAAAGAACCGGCAACTCCTGCTGCACCCAAGCAGGGCCGCATTTCATATTACAACGAGCAAAAGGGCTACGGTTTTATAAAAGATGAGGTTACCAAGGGCACCGTCTTTTTTCACGTATCTTCGGTGTCGTGGCCTATCACACTTAACGAACTGGTTTTTTATGAAACGGTCCGCGGGCCAAAGGGTATGACCGCCGATAACATCGCGCGAGCGGAGTAGCTTTACGGGTCAATCCAGGAACGACCTCAGGTTCTTGTTCTTCGACGCGTGCCGCAGTTTTTTTACCGCTGTTTCTTTGATCTGTCTTACCCGCTCCTGCGTGAGGTCATATCGTTCGGCAATTTCGAGCAGCGACATACCTTCCGTTCCGCCGATGCCATAAAAAAGCAGGATCACTTCTCTTTCCCGTTCGCTTAACGTTGCCAAAGCCCGCTTTATTTCGATCTGCAGCGACGAATGCATCAACAGGCTGTCGGCAGAAACGCTGTTGGTATTTGGCAGTATATCCAGTAGCGTACCAAATTCGCCAAGGAGCAAAGCATCGGTCGATACGTGCCATGACGAGATACTCTGCGCCAGTTCGATCTCCTTATAATCCAATCCCAGTTTTTCGCCTATTTCGCTGCTGCTGGGTGTTCGTTCGAGTTCTTTTTCGAGGCTGTCGTGCGCCTTTCTCATTTTATTGATCATGCCGATCTTGTTCAACGGGAGTCGTATCACGCGCGATTGATCTGAAATGGCGGAGATGATCGACTGGCGGATCCACCACACAGCGTATGAAATGAACTTAAAACCCCGCGTTTCATCGAACCGCGAGGCCGCTTTTATGAGGCCGATGTTGCCTTCGTTGATCATGTCGGGCAGGCTTATTCCCTGGTTCTGGTATTGTTTGGCAACCGACACCACAAAACGCAGGTTGGCGTTTACCAGTTCCTGCAACGCATCCTCGTCGCCCTTGCGGATCTTTTGGGTGAGTACCGTTTCTTCTTCCGCCGTTACCATTGGCAGCCGCGAGATTTCCGACAGGTATTTATCCAGCGATGCTGAATCCTTGTTGGTGATTGATTTGTTGATCTTTAGCTGACGCATAATTAGGGTAAAATAAAAAAAACAGATCCGCGGATCCGCAAAACATCATGTCGATCTCATGCTTAACCAGGTTAGGCATGGTGCAAACCGGGTGATCTTAACAAGAAAAGTATAAATTATACCGGATTGTATAAGGAGTGGAAATACAAGCGGATTGCGATACAATCTTCTAATGAAGAGTCTAAAGTTAGGCCAAATAAACAAGGGAGCCTAATTTAAGCGCAACCGGCAGTAAATAAGGTCAGGTGTCTCTGGCATGAGTTTAACATATTACCTGATAGAACCGCATTTTAAAACGGGGAAAACAGAAGAGATCATGGAATTAGTTACCCAGCTTGGGTAAGTGAGCCAGATCCATATAACCATCAAAAAAAATCAAATCCTATGAAAACGCTAATTCATTCTTTAACCGTAGCTCTACTTCTTTCAGTTGCGGTGCCTGCACAGTTAAAAGCAGAGAACAGCCCGGTCACTTCGGTGGTTACCGAAAAATTAGAGAACAATAACAGTGAAAGGGCTACGATTGCCAGGTTAAAAGCCATCCGGCAACTTACCAAAACACGCAACCTTAGTAAAGCCGAAAAAAAGGAACTAAGAAACGAAGTGTTGGCAATAAAAGCCAAACACCAGGGCGGACCAGTCATTTTTATTTCAACCGGGGCGCTGATACTGATCATTATCCTGTTGATCATCTTATTGTAAGACCTACTTTTTAGCTTTTTTACCTTCCGGCCAGCAAATGGGGCAAGGCCCGGCGCCGCGGTACTTATGTCCGCGGCTGCAGGTTTTCCAGCCGTTGGCGGTTTTAGCTTCTGTTTTTTTAATTTTATTTTTCATGATGCATTTAAGGCAGCAATCGCTATGCCTGTGAGTGGTTTCAGAACAAAGGGCGGCTTTTTTTTTATGGTCGTGGTTTTTTGATGGAACAATTTCATACTTTGGATCATGATATTTGAAGTACATCAGCCTTCGGGTCTTCTTGCCGATTACATCGATAACATTGTTTTTTTTGAAGGGTACACCGCCGAGCATCGCGCCGATAAACTGCTCCCGGATGGCGGCATTTATTTTATCATTAACATGCTCGATAAGCCTGAAAAGCTCTACAAAGACGAAGCCCTGACTTCGTACCAGGAATTTTCGGGCTGTTTTATTTCCGGTCAGCACAAACAATTCATTTTCATCGAAGCCGAGCATTCTTCCAATATGGCCATCAAGTTTAAACTCGGCGGCGCGGCACCTTTTTTCCAGTTTCCGGTCTCTCAACTCAATAATAAAGTTCAGCAACTGGAGCCCATCCTGGGAAAATCGGTGAGCAAAGTAAGAAGGGACATCATCAACGAAAAAAATGTGGCCCATAAATTCACGCGCATCGAAAATTATTTGCTCGGTATTTTCAGGGAGGACTACAAAGAAAATGTAAAATTCAGAAGCACTCTGCAATTCCTGGCAGACTCGCCACAAATGGCTACTATCAAAGAGCTGGCCCACAAAACCGGTGTCACCCAAAAGCATCTCATTACCCTGTTTAACAACCAGGTGGGTTTAACACCCAAGGCGCTGTCGCGGATCTTTCGGTTTCAAAGGGTCATCATGCAGCTTGAGAAAAACCCCGCGATCGACTGGTTGCAGGTGGCTACCGACTGCGGGTATTATGACCAGGCACATTTCATAAAAGATTTTTACGCTTTTTCAGGTATCCGGCCAAGCAGTTATTCGGAACAGCGCGGCGACTATGTGAATTACCTTCCCATAAAGTAGCGGGTTAATTTTTTACAATGAGATGAGCGATGGCAGGATGATATTTGCCTAAAAAAACATGGACATCTCAACACTCAACTGGGCCGCTGTGATCGTGGCAGCCTTATCGAATTTTATGCTGGGCGGATTATGGTATTCGCCCCTTTTATTTGGAAAGGCCTGGCAAAAAGAAAATAAGCTAAGCGATGAAGAGCTGAAAAAGGGAAACGCTTTACGAATATTTGGCTTTTCATTTCTTTGGTCCGTGGTGATGTCGTTTAACCTGGCCATGTTTTTAAACGATGCCAGAACCGATGTGGCCTGGGGCATGAGCGCTGGTTTCCTGGCCGGTTTTGGTTGGATCGCCATGGCCATTTTTACCATCGGCTTGTTCGAACGAAGATCGACCCGGTACATGCTTATTAACGCGGGTTATATGGTCGCTTCCTTCCTCATAATGGGTCTGATCCTGGGAGCATGGCGTTGAAGTGTTTGTTTAAGATTATGCGACGTTCTATCTGCATATTCTTTTCAGTGCTTCGCCTGCGGGGCTATAACCACGCTTAAAGGCCAGCTGAAGGTCCTCACAGGGATTCTGACCAAGATCGTATTTGATAAGTGCACGGTAATAGAACGATTCGCCGTTGCCTGACTTGAGTGCCACTGCTTTATCCAGATCGTTGAGTGCTGCCACCCTGTTGCCGCTCTTCGCCTCCAAAAGCCCGCGGCGGATCAGGAAGAGGGGCTCGCGATCGTCGTAGGCTACAGCCAGATCGTAATATCGGATCGCATCACCAGGCCTTCCCAACTGCTCAATACAATCGGCTTTTATATAACAGGCACGGGCATTATCGGGCTGTTGGGTGAGCACTTTTGTTATGTCATTCATGGCAAGCTCATAGTTGCGCAGCTGATGATATAACATGGCGCGGACAAAGTAAGCTTTTTGATAAGGAAATAAGCTGATGCTTTTATTGAGGGCCCAGAGCGCTTTCCTGCTATTTCCCTGGCGAAAGTGAAGCGATCCTTTGTTGCACCACGCTTTATAGTTTTCCGGATCGTATTTTACCGCGATATTCATATGTTGCGCAGCACTTACAAGATCGCCCTTTTTCATGTATGCAGCGCCCATACTATAATGAGCCACCGCCGATTCAGGAAACCGGTCGAGCACCGATGTCCAGAAATTGACCTCGTTCATCCATATGGCGTTTCTCGCGAATGTCAGAATAAGTAGTACAACACATATCAATGTGCTGATCGTTGCAGATAACGGTCGCCACTTTTTTTTACAAAGATTAAACAGCTGATGCATTAAGGGGTACCACAAGCCCAAACAGGCGATATAAAGGTAACGGTCGGCCATCAGCGTTTCGCCAAACTGAACCAGCTGCAGTACCGGGAGCAGGTTTACGATAAAGAACAATGATCCGCCGGCCCATTCACGCCACTTGCGCAAGTACGCAAACACCATAAAGGCGATCATACATATAGCTGGAACAAAGTAAAGCAGGTGTAAAAAAGTTACGCTAATAGGATAGGGATACAGTACCGAGAGCTGAACCGGAATCAAAAGATGAATAACGTATTGAACCAGTGCGTACCCGGCAAATACTATATTGCTCCAGCCAAAGGCACCGTGATGCTGCAGAAAATTTACTTCCGCCTGCGCTGCAAGTGTCACTAGCGCTATGGGTAAGCCGGCAAGCAGCAGGGGCAGTTTCTCAAGCCATATTTTCACTGTATTGAGACGGCGTTGCAGCCAGATGTCTATGGCAAAAAGGGCAAAGGGTAAGGCTAATGCCGTGGCTTTACACAGGTATGCAAGTAGGCCGCATAGGATCACCCACCACATTGCTTTTTTGTTTCCCGTTTTTACATAGGAAACATAAAAACTCATGGCCGAAAAATAGAAAAACGCGTTCATGCTTTTATTTCGCGCAGCGATCCACGATACGCTTTCTGTTTGAACCGGGTGTATGGCAAACAGCAGGGCCACAAAAAAGGCTAACCATTTGTTGTCCTGGATAAGACCGAAAAAGTAATACACCAACAGGCTGGTGCCTAAATGCCAAAGCAGACTGTGTAGATGGTATACAAATGGGTTTGGCCCGGCGATGAAGTGATCGAGCGCATAACTAAAAACTGGTAAAGGTTGGTAATTCCCCAGGTAATTTTGGCTAAACCAATGTTTGAACTGCTGAACACTAATACCACTGTTAATGTCTCTGGTGTTAAATACATAGTCCAGGTCGTCCCAATTCATAAAGCCCGCATCGAGCACTCTCGCATACGCCACCGCAATAGCAGCTGTGAGCAGCAGCATGTGCAGCCATTTTACCCAACATGGTTTGATCGTAGCAATCATAAACAAGAATTTGGTGATTTCCTTGAATGTAAACCTCGGTTCGATACGCGCTAACAAGAAAAGAAATCGATCTTTTCAGTCACGCGAACAAGTGTTTTGCAGGTTTTGTTGGGTTAACGCTCTTAAAATTAGTACCGTTGCTTAAAAAAAGAACTCGAACTAAATAAGTGGCAGCGTTTTGTAGTTTACTGGCTTTAGAACCGGCATTTATCAACCTGACTATGGCGGTAAATGCAATTTTATCAAAATATTTCAGCCGGCTTGTCCAATTCCTGGTCTTCCATTTGTTATAGGTATAAATTCATATATTTATTAACCTTAAATCAAGAAAAGATGGAAGAATTCGCCCTTATCATGCGGCACCAGGACGGTAAAAAAGTTGCTTCTCCTGAACAGATCCAGCAATGGATGAAACAAACCATGGACTGGATCGGTGGCATAGCCGCGCAAAATAAATTTGTAAGCGGCACCGGTTTGCCCTTCGACGAGGCCCGCGTGGTAACCAACAAAAACGAAAAGAAACTGGTCACCAACGGACCGTTCGGTGAGATCAAAGAAACAATTGGTGGACTGATTGTTGTAAAAGCTGCCTCGGTAGAAGAAGCCATTGAATTTGCCAAAGGCTGCCCGGTATTGATGGGCGAAGGCAACAGCGTGGAAGTTCGCAAAATAGCGAGGAATGACGGGATGCACTAACCAAATTGGAAGTAAACAGTTGGCAGTAGCAGTAATCAGTGGTTAGTGCCACAGTGGTAAAAAATTTAGAATTCAAAAACAATTAACCAATTAAAACAAAAGACTATGAAAGAATACACATTAATTTACAGGAACGAATTGAAAACGGGCCCACAAATGACCCCCGAACAAGCCTCCGCTATGATGCAACGCTGGATGGACTGGATGGGCCAGCTTAAAAACAAGGGACAACTGGTTTCGCCGGGTAGCCGCCTTGAACCTTTTGCCGGTAGGGTAGTGAAGCCAAGTAACGTGGTAACCAATGGACCCTATGCCGAAATAAAAGAAGCCATCGGTGGCTATTCTATTGTTAAAGCAGCGTCGTATGATGAGGCAGTCGACATGGCTAAAGACTGTCCCATTTTAATGGTAGGTGGAAATGTTGAAGTACGCGAGATAATTGCGATGTAGTCGAACAAAGACCCCCGCATGTAGTCGGGGGTTTCTTTATGGATAAGCCCGAGCTGATACCCCATTTGTTCAGAACAGAGTACCGCAAAATTGTTTCGGTGCTTTGCAAACGTTTTGGTTTTGATGAGATAGAACTGGCTGAGGATATTGCCAGCGACACTTTTCTGACCGCCTCACAAGTATGGAGTTTGAACGAAGTTCCGCCAAACCCCGTCGCCTGGTTGTACGCGGTTGCAAAGAACAAGGCGAAAAATCATTTGCAACGCCATGCGCATTTTCAAACAAACATCGCCTTTCCAGCACATTGGGATCCTAAGCTTAGAATTCCACGTGGACAAGTTGTCGC
>JADMIO010835291.1_pt1 | contig 131568 bp, 99 predicted proteins | sample 8958161 | NCBI WGS metagenome assembly JADMIO01 (sample SAMN16585339, study PRJNA669376) | soil metagenome | isolation source: Crop rotation soil | place: USA: Cullars Rotation, Alabama | collected 2011 | reverse complement strand
CGCGACAACTTGTCCACGTGGAATTCTAAGCTTAGGATCCCAATGTGCTGGAAAGACAAATCTGATCGCAGCAACTGGACCTGGAACAACTCTGACGGCCCGCAGAAAATTGAAGTCAAAGTGGAAAACAAGGTCGACTTCAACGAGGACTATTCGGACGTCGCCGCGATTCCTTACGATGGCGCGCTGCGCATCTATGACAGCCGCGGGTCACGCACGATGCGGCTTGTCGTCACTGCTGCGCCGAACGGTGAACTGCGCCGTGATTACTGGGTGGATGGACAAGCGCGACCTTTCGATGCGGAAGCACGTACGTGGTTGCGCAACGTTTTGTTGGAGGCCGTGCACCAGGGACTCGACGCTAAAAGCCGAGTCGCTCGGATCCTCCGCCAGCGCGGCACGCGCGGCTTGATCGAAGAGATCGCTTTTCTCAAAGGCGATTACCCGCGGCGCATCTACTTCGAAGCATTGCTGCAAACGAAGGACGTCACCAATCAGGATCTGAAGGCCGCTTTACGGAATGCCTCAACCAGCATCGCTAGCGATTATGAACGCGCTGAATTGCTGATTCATATTGCCGGGCCGATTCTGGCGAAGCGCGAACTAGCCGTCGACTACTTCGAAGCCGTGGGAAAGATCGGTTCGGACTACGAGCACGGTCGCGTACTCGCCGCGGTGCTAAAGCGCGACGAGCAGGGCAAGGATATTCTCACCCATCTGGCGAAATCGGCCGCCGGAATGAAAACCGACTACGAGAAGGCCTCGTTCCTGATCAAAGGCTCTGAGAGTTACCAGGGCGACGCGGAATTGCGAACCGAGTGGCTGCATGCCGTACGCTCCATCGCCTCCGACTATGAACAGCACCGGGCACTGACGAGCGCGCTCAAGCCGAACGAGATCAGCGCCGAAGCCTTGACGGATCTCGTGACCTCAGCAGCCAGGATCCAATCTGATTACGAAAAGGCGACGTTCTTACTCGAAGCGATGAAGCACTATCGCAGTGACGCGCGCTTGCGTACGGCCTTTGTCGAAACCGCGCGGACGATTAGTTCTGAATATGAACGGGGCCGGGTACAGAAGAGTTTTGATCGAGCGAATTTCTAACGTGACCGTCAGCCTGGAGAGGAGCGAATCATGAATACGCTTTGGCAGGATCTGCGCTACGGCTTACACATGCTTTGGAAGAACCCCGGGTTCACCGTGATCGCCGTGCTAACGCTGGCGCTGGGCATTGGCGCGAACACCGCGCTCTTCAGCGTGGTCGATATGGTGCTGCTGAAGAAACTGCCGGTCAAGGATCCCGATCGCCTGGTGCTGTTCAATTCGATCTCCAATAAACAGTTCACGCCCGGCAGTCATAACGGGCGCAATCAGACTGATCCAGCTACGGGACTAACGACTCGCTCCTCGTTTCCTTATCAGACCTTCGTGCGCATGCGCGAGCAACGCGGCGCCTGCGAAGACATCGCGGCGTTTGGCGCAATCGGCTTGAACGTGAATGCGGACGGCGCCGTTGACGTGGCTAATGCGCAAGCGGTAACCGGCAATTATTACGACGTCATCGGGGTGCCTGCCTATCTTGGCCGGATGATTACTTATACGGATGACAACTCCGCCGCCAGTCCCGTGGCCGTGATTAGTCATCAATACTGGCAGAGACGATTCAGCGGACGGTCCGACATCATCGGCAAGCAAATCAATCTCAACAACATCGCATTCACTATTGTCGGAGTGGCGCCGCCGAGTTTCGAAGGCGCAATGGATTTTGGCACGTCGTTGGATGTGGCCATTCCGCTGGGATGGGAGCCGTCGGTCAACGGCGAACGCTCTGAGTTTATGGGCGCCGGGGTCTGGTGGCTGAGAATCATGGGTCGTCTGAAACCCGGTGCGACGGTCGAACAGGCGCGCGCATCGTTGGATCTCGCTTTCCAACAATCTGCTCTCGAGCACCGCGAAGGGAGGCAGGCGCAACGCAGAGCGAGAGGCCAACAGCCGATTGCTCAATTGGACCCGAAGGACTATCCACATCTCGGCGCGCTCTCAGGAAGTCAGGGCGAGATGAGCGGCCGGCAATCCTTTGCGAAGCCGCTGCGCCTGTTGCTGGGGATCGTCGGACTGGTGTTGCTCATCGCGTGCGCCAATATCGCCAACCTGCTGTTGGTGCGGGCATCTTCACGGCAGAAAGAGATCGCAGTGCGACTCGCCATGGGCGCAAGTCGTTGGCGTCTCATCCGTCAACTGCTGACGGAAAGTGTGCTGCTGGCGACGCTGGGCGGCGCCGCGGGCGTCGTGTTCGCGCTGTGGATCAAAGACAGTTTGATAAGCGTCGGCGAGTGGGCGGGGCGGGAAGTTTCAATCAGCCCACGTCTTGATTTGCGGGTGCTCGCGTTTACCTTTGGATTGTCCCTGCTGACTGGAATTATTTTCGGCATCGTTCCCGCCCTGCGGGCGACGCGCGTTGATCTGACGCCGGCGCTTAAAGATACGGGCCGGGGATCCAGCGCCACTACGCGCTCGCTCTTGAGCCGCTCGCTGGTCGTGGTCCAGGTTTCACTCTCAATGCTCCTGTTAATCGGCGCGGGATTGCTGGTGCGCACTCTGATCAACTTGCAGCGAGTCGAGACGGGATTTAATGAACAGAACCTCCTGCTTTTTTATGTCGATCCCAGCCTGCTTGATTACAAAGGCGATCGGCTGAAGGACATTTATCAACGATTGTTCACACGCCTTGAAGCCGTGCCGGGAGTTCAAGCTGTGACCTTCTCGCGCGTACCGCTGCTTTCCCGCTCCGCTACCAGCGGCACCTTCGACCTCCCGGGAGCAAAGCCGGGCGCCGATGGATCCATCCCCCAAACTGCAGAAGTTTACTTCCACACCATCAGGGAGAATTTTTTCGAGGTGATGGGAATCCCTCTGTTAACCGGGCGCACGTTCAGAGCCAGTGATGATTTGAAGGCGCCGAAAGTCGCCATCGTCAATCAAACTTTCGCGCGAAAATATCTCGCTGCAGGCAATCCTCTCGGACAAACGTTCAGCATGGACATCGCGAAGCCTGATCCCATCGAGATCATCGGTGTCGTCAAAGACGCGAAGTATACAAGTCAGCGCGAAGAAGCTCCCGCGACGATGTATCGATCCTGGCTGCAGACACCCGGAGCCACAAACCAAATGTCGTTCGAGGTTCGCACCACCGGCGATCCGAAGGCTTTTGTCGGCGCCATTCGACAGGCCGTGCGCGAAGTCGAACCCAACCTGCCCATGAGCAATATCAAGACGCAGATCGAGCAGGCCGACGAGACGCTTTCAATGGAACGCTTGTTCGCGAAGCTGATGAGTTTGTTTGGCCTCCTGGCGCAACAACTGGCTTCGATCGGTCTCTACGGCGTGCTGGCCTATTCGGTGTCGCGGCGCACACACGAGATCGGGATTCGCATGGCGCTGGGCGCGGATCGACGCAAGATGCTGATGATGATTCTGCGCCAGGGAATGGTGTTGACTTTGATCGGCGTCGGACTGGGCCTGCTCGCCGCTTATGTGCTGACGAAGTATCTGGGAACGCTCAACAGTATGCTCTTCGGCGTGCAGCCGAGAGATCCCTTGACCTTTGGTGCGATGGCGGCACTGCTGACGATCGTGGCGCTGATCGCTTGCTTGGTCCCGGCGCGGCGCGCGACCAAAGTCGATCCGATGGTGGCGTTGCGGTACGAATGAGGAGGCCTTGTGGAGACGCTCTTCAAAGACATTCGTTACGGACTTCGAAGCTTGTGGAAGCGGCCGGGTTTTACCGCCGTCGCCTTGATCACTTTGGCGCTGGGCATTGGCGCGAATACAACGGTCTTCAGTCTGCTGGATGCGGTCATGTTGCGCCCGCTGCCGATCAGCAATCCTGAGCAGATGGTTGAGATCGCTACCCGAACGAGCGGAGGCGGACTTCATCCCGACTTCTCGTATCCGCTCTACGCCGCCTTGCGCGACTCGAGCCCTGAGTTTGAGGGCATGATTGCGTATGCCGATACCAGCTTTGGCTTGAGCGCCGGCGATCGAACCGAACGTCTCAATGGAGAATTCGTGAGTGCGAACTATTTTGAGGTGCTCGGGCTGCGGCCCGCAATAGGATCCGCATTCAGTCCCGACCATGAGCGAACAGGAGCGCTGCCCGTCGCTGTAATCAGTTACGCGCTTTGGAACAAGCGCTTTGCCGGAAGCGCCGACGCGTTGCAGAAGACGATCGCCTTAAACGGGCGTCCGTTCTCGGTGATCGGAGTCGCGCCGCGAAATTTCTCCGGAATCATGCGCGGAATCACTGAGGACGTTTGGATCACATTGCCTCATGTGGCTGAACTTGAAAGCAGCCCTGACCGCATGAACTCGCGGACCACGAGTTGGCTCGCGCTTGCCGGACGATTAAAGCCGCAATTTACGATTCCTCAGGCTCAGGTTTTGTTGAGTCAGCGTCTGCCGGCAGGATTTGAACAAGCACGCGGCAGCGGCAATTGGGACGTCGTGTTAACCAAAGCTGCCGGCGGGAATGAGCAATACGTAGCCGAGTTGGCGCGGCCGTTAACAATCATCTTTGTCGCGGTTGGTCTAATCCTGGCGATTGCTTGCGCGAACATTGCTGGACTAATGCTGGCGCGTGCGCAAACTCGCAGCAAAGAAATCGGCGTGCGTCTCGCTCTGGGCGCGAGCCGCTGGCGCATCGCCCGGCAACTGTTAACCGAAAGCGTACTGCTGGCCCTCGGTGGCGGGGCTTTGGGTTTGCTCGTGGCCTTCTGGACTTCCGATCTAAGTTCAAGCTTACGGTCTACTACGGCTGGCGCCCTTACACTCGATGGCGGGCTAAACACCCGCGTCCTAATCTTTAATCTGGGAGTTTCCCTGCTGACGGTGATGCTGTTCGGCGTGGCGCCCGCACTGAAAGCCACGCGTTTCAATCTCGTTTCAACCTTGAAGGACTCGGTTCAGCGGACCGTAGAGCGTCGCCGGGGATTACCTTCAGCGCGCAGCGTCCTGGTGGTGACCCAAGTCACACTCTCGCTCGTCCTGTTGGTTGGGGCCGGTCTTTTTATTCGCAGCCTCAGGAATTTGCGATCGATTGATACAGGATTTCGGAACGAAAACGTGCTGGCCATGTCGCTGGCCATGGAGCTGCAGGGACTCGACAAGGACCAAGGCCGAAATTTTTATGCCGCCGCATTGGAGAGCCTTTCATCACTGCCCGGTGTTCAGTCGGTAAGCATGGCGAGTGCGCTTCCCCTTGCTGCAGGCGGCATGCGTTTGCAGAGACCGGCGGGTCTCACGAGGCCTGCAGTGAATGAACCAATCTCCATAGACATTGTGAGAATCGCGCCACGGTTTCTGGAGACGATTGGGTTGCCGCTGTTGCGCGGACGCGATTTCCAATCTCTCGATACTGAGCAATCAGCGCCCACGATTATCGTCAATGAAACAATGGCCGCTAAATTCTGGCCAGGTGAAAATCCGTTAGGCCGCACTTTCTCTGACGGCGACACAAGTTTTGAAGTTGTCGGTGTAGCGCGTGACACGAAGTATCGAAACTTACGCGAGCCGCCGCGGATGACCATGTACCGGCCGCTGACCCAGTTCTACTCTCCAAACATCAATCTGCTGGTTCGCACTCGATCCGATACGACCGCGATGCTACCGGCGATTCAAAACCGTTTGCGGTCGCTGGAACCGGGAATCGCGGTCTTCAACGTTCGCACTTTGAATGAGCATGTCGACCGCTCTCTCTACGTCGAGAGAGTGCAAAGCTTTCTGTTGAGCCTCTTTGGCCTGTTGGCGCTGCTACTGACCGGCGTCGGCATCTATGGAGTCGTCGCTTTCACAGTGTCGCAAAGAACGCGCGAGCTCGGAATTCGGATGGCTCTGGGCGCGCAAAAAAGAGACGTGCTGAAACTGATTCTAAGACGAGGATTAACCCTGGCCGCCTGGGGCACAGGCCTTGGTCTCATCGGTTCCTTTTGGCTGGCACGACTACTGTCGAATCAGCTTTACGGAATTACGCCACACGATCCGGCGACGTTTGCAGCCGTATCGCTTGTGGTGGTCGCGATTGTCTTGCTCGCTAGTTTCATTCCGGCACGGCGGGCAACGAAAGTCGATCCGATGGTGGCGCTGAGATACGAATAGGACCGCGAGAGAGTCTATGGACACACTATTAAAAGACATCCGCTATGGCCTGAGAAGTTTGTGGAAGAGACCTGGTTTCACCGTGGTCGCGCTGATCACTCTGGCGCTCGGCATCGGCGCGAACACCGCCATCTTCAGTTTGATTAATGCCGTCCTCATCCGGCCATTGCCTTTTCGCGAACCTGACCGATTGGTTTGGAGCTGGGGCAACATCCGCAATGGAGGGAACCGCGCCAGCGTCTCGCCGCTCGATTATCTCGATTACCGTCACGAGAACCAGACCTTCGAACAGTTTGGCGCGATGATTTCCGTGCCTATCTCGGCGAATCTCACCGGCGGCGGCGAGCCCGAACGCCTGGCTGCGGCCGGCGTGACCGGAAATTTCTTTCAGACGCTCGGCGTTGCGCCTTCGCTCGGCCGGACTTTCCAACTCGAAAACGAGAAAGCCGGCAACGATCAAGTGGTCGTATTGAGTAACGCGCTCTGGCAGCAACGCTTCGGTGGCGACCCGCAGATCATCAACAAGAAAATCACGCTTGATGACAAGAGCTTCGACGTCATCGGCGTCATGCCGCGCGAATTTGATTTTCCCGCCGCGACCCAGATTTGGGTGCCGCTCAGCTTTGATACTCAGCCCGGTTTGCAGCAGCGCCGAGCGCACTTTCTGCGCCCCATCGGAAAGCTTAAGGCCGGGGTGACGCTGGCCCAGGCGCAAGCCGACACCGACACGGTCGCCCGCCGTTTGGAAGCTGCCTATCCCGATACCGATACCGGTTGGAACCTGCGTCTGGTTTCGCTCAGAGAACAGATCGTCGGCAACGTGAGATCGACTCTATACATTCTTTTGGGGGCCGTCGGATTCGTACTTCTGATTGCGTGTGCGAACGTGGCGAATCTCTTGATGGCCCACGCGGCGTCGCGCCGCAAAGAGATCGCCCTGCGATCGGCGCTGGGCGCCGGCCGTCTAAGAATCGCACGACAGATGATTACCGAGAGCATGATCCTTGCCGTCTTCGGCGGCGCGCTCGGGACCATTCTGGCCTTCTGGGGTGTGCAGGGTCTGGTCGCTCTAAGTGGCAACAACATTCCGGCAACCGCTGACGTGAAGATCGATCTCACAGTGCTCATCTTCACGCTGGTTACTTCTTTGTTCACCGGTGTCTTATTCGGCCTGGCTCCGACTCTGCAGTCGCTGCGCATGAATCTCAGTGAAACGCTGAAAGAAGGCGGACGCACCGGCGAAACCGGCCCGCGCAATCGCACGCGCAGTCTGCTGGTGATTCTTGAAACGTCGGTAGCTGTGATGCTGCTCGTCGGCGCCGGCTTATTAATCAGAAGCCTGGTTCGATTGCAAAGCACTAATCCAGGGTTCGATTCAAGCGACGTCGTCACGATGCGGATCGATCTGCCGCAAAAGAAATACAGCACACCGGAAACTCGAAATAGTTTCTGGGACCAATTTCAAAGTCGCGTCAGTGCCTTGCCCGGTGTCGAAGCCGTCGGGTTGGTTACTGAGCTGCCGCTGAGCGGACAGCCAAATGACATGCCCTACACAGTTGAAGGTCGCGCGGCCGGCAGTCCCAACGCAGAATTCGATAACGATTTTCGCCGCGTGAACCTGGACTACTTTCGCGCGCTGCGTATTCCATTTCTTCGCGGCCGTAACTTCACTCCGGCGGAAGTTCGCGAAGGAGCTTCGGTCATGATCGTCAGCCAATCGCTCGCGCAACAGACTTTTCCGAATGAAGAACCATTGGGTAAGCGCTTGATCATGACTTTCGGTAATCGGCCTTTCGAAATCATCGGCATCGTCGGCGATGTTCGCCACGGGTCACTCGAAGCGCCGCCATTGCCGGCGATGTATATGCCTTCACTTGAAGGTGGCGAGAACGTGGTGATTCGCGCGCGTGGTGATAGCGCATCGCTTGCCGCGGCGGTGCGTCGCGAGCTGGCGGCGATCGATCCGAATCAACCGGTGGCCAGAGTGCGCACGATGGATGAATGGCTGTCGCGGGCGGTGGCCGGGCCTCGTTATCGCACCGGGTTGTTCGGGTTGTTCGCCGGGCTGGCGCTGGCGCTTTCGGCGGTGGGCATCTACGGCGTGATGTCTTATTCGGTGGGGCAGCGGACGCGCGAGATTGGCGTGCGCATGGCTCTCGGCGCCCGCCGGCTTAGCGTTTTGGGTCTGGTGTTGCGGCAGGGTATGGGCCTGGTGCTGATCGGTGTAGCGATCGGTTTGGCTGGAGCTTTCGCGCTGACGCGAGTCATCGGTTCGTTGCTGTTCAATGTCGGCACGAGAGATCCGGCGACGTTTACCGGCGTCGCGATCGTGCTGGCCGCCGTGGCGTTTATTGCGTGCTACGTGCCGGCAAGGCGAGCGACCAAGGTCGATCCGATGGTGGCGTTGCGTTGCGAATGAGGAGAAACGAGAGGTAAGCGATGCCAACACTTTGGCAGGATTTGCGCTACGGCGCACGGATGCTGATCAAGCACAAAGGATTCACCATCGTGGCCGTGCTTTCGCTGGCGCTCGGCATTGGTGCGAACACAGCAATCTTCAGCGTGGTTGATGCAGTGCTGCTGAAGAAATTGCCGGTTGATCGGCCCGATCGCCTGGTGTTGTTTGAGTGGCGAGCCGGTGACGCATTCAGGCTCAGCGGCATGAGCGGTTCCTCGTACGTGCCGACGCCGCCGGGGACCAAGGCAGCATCATTCTTTCGTTACGACGTGGTGGAGAAGATGCAGCACGCGCAGATGCAGGCGTCGAACAGCCCGCTCAGCGATCTCTTCACCTTTGCGCCAATGCATAACTTGACCGCAGTCATAGGCGATCAAGCCGAAGTGATCGAGGGTCAAGCTGTCTCTGGACGTTACTTCAACGCGCTGGGAGTGCCGGCGGGCGTCGGCCGTGCGATCACGAATGAAGATGACAAGCCAGGCGCGCCGCCGGTCGTAGTGTTGAGTCATCGATTCTGGCAGCAGCGATTTGCCGGGAACCGCGACGTCCTCGGCCAACAGATTAAGCTTAACAAGACTTTCTTCACCATCATCGGCGTCACGCCGGCGTCCTTCAATGGCACTTCACAAGTCGATTATCGCGCGGACGTGACGATCGCTTTGGCACTTGAGCCTGAGTTGCGGGGTGAAAACAGCCGCCTGGGAACCCCGACTAAACCCGGAGTCTGGTGGCTCAACGTAATGGGCCGGCTCAAGCCGGGCGCGACTTATGAACAAGGACGCGAGAGTCTGGACGGCGTGTTTCAAGCAGCTGCGCTTGAGGCGATGCCGCCTCCGCGCAAAGCGAATCAAACCGCGCAGATCGATCCTAAAGATTATCCACGTCTAATCGCTGAGTCCGGCAGCCAGGGAATGTTGGATCATCGCAGGCAGTTTTCCAGCGCCATCTATGGCTTGTTCATTGTTGTGGCTCTGGTGCTGCTGATTGCTTGCGCCAACGTGGCGAACTTGTTACTCGCGCGTGCTGCTTTGCGCGGCCCCGAGATCAATGTGCGGCTGGCAGTGGGCGCGGGCCGCTGGCGACTGGTGAGACAGTTGTTAACCGAGAGCGTCATGCTCGCGATGATCGGTGGTGTCCTTGGAGTGATTTTCGCCATATGGGCCAAGACCGCGCTGGTCGCATTGGCCGGCAAAGACACCGGCTTAATACCCAGCGAGGTCGAACTCAGTCTGAATTGGCGCGTGCTGCTTTTTACTTTAGGAATCTCGCTGCTGACCGGCGTTTTGTTTGGCCTGGCTCCCGCGTGGCGCTCGACCAGATCGGATTTGGCGAGTTCGCTCAAGCAAAGTCATCGCCACACGGGCACTGTCTCGCGTCTCAGCAAGGGACTGATCGTCGCCCAAGTAGCGGTGTCGTTATTGCTCCTGGTGGGCGCAGGTTTATTCATTCGCACGCTCCGTAATCTGCAAACCGTCGAGCTGGGATTCAACCAGGAGAATCTCCTGCTTTTCCGATTACAGCCTCAAGCGGCTGGATACAAGGACGAAAAGCTGGCGAAGTTTTATCAGCAAGTCTTTGCGCGGCTTGATCATCTACCGGGCGTGCGTGCGGCGACCTTCGCTAACGTTCCGCTAATCTCGTCTAACAATTCAATGACCGACATTCTCCTGCCCGGCGAAACCGAAAAGACGGCGGGGGAGCACGATGTCAACCTGCAGATTGCTCGCGAGAACTATTTCGGAGCGATGGATATACCGCTTTTGCGCGGCCGGGCCTTTAGCCCCCAAGACGACGAACACTCGCCTCGAGTTGCCATTGTTAGTCAGGCCTTCGTCCGCAAGTATTTTCCCACGCAAGAAGTGTTAGGCAAGCACGTCACGATTCTGTGGGGTAATCGTGACGTCGAGATCGTCGGGGTGGCCGGCGATGCGAAGTACATGAGTCAGCGCGAAGAGATCAAGCCTCTCCTTTACACCGCGTGGCAGCAGGAAGCGGAGAACATCGGCACGATGCATTTCGCCTTGCGGACGGAGGGCGAGCCGACTGCTCTAGCGGCGACAGTGCGCCAGCTGGTGCGCGAATTGGACAGCAATCTGCCGGTAACTGAAATCAGTTCACAGACAGCGCGCGCCGAGGAGACTCTGGGACAAGAGCGCCTCACGGCGCGGCTCTTCAGTTTCTTCGGTCTTCTAGCATTGCTGCTGGCCGCGATCGGTCTGTCCGGTGTGTTGGCTTATTCGGTGGCCCAGCGCACGAACGAGATCGGCATTCGCATGGCGCTGGGTGCGCAAGCAGCGAACGTTTTGCGACTGGTGATTTGGCAGGGAATGAAGTTGGTGATGCTGGGCCTGGCGCTGGGAGCGGCGACGGGATATGTCCTGATTCGCCTCGTCGCCAGCCAGCGATTCGCGAACAGCATTTGGCAGCAAATGGCCAGCCAGCTTTACGGCGTGACGCCGGGTGATCCAGTCACGTTGGGAATGATTGCGCTGGTGCTGACGGTGATCGCTTTGATTGCTTGCTGGATACCGGCACGGAAGGCGGCGCGGGTCGATCCGCTGGTGGCCCTGCGATACGAATGAACACGGGGGTTTTTTGAGGATGACAGGCGTAATTCAGGATTTTCGTTTGGCGGGGCGCATGCTTCGCAAGACACCCGGCTTCACTCTGGCCGCGGTTATTTCGCTCGCGCTGGGTATCGGCGCGAACACCGCGATTTTCCAATTGATCAACGCCGTGCGATTGAAAACCTTGCCGGTGCGCGCGCCGCAGGAATTGGCGCAGGTCCGGATCGCGGGCGACATGACTGGCGCGCGCGGCAGTTTCGCCTTTCGTTACAACTCAGTCACCAATCCGATTTGGGAACAGATCAAAGATCATCATGAAGGCTTCGCCGGCATCACGGCCTGGTCGCCCAACACCTTCAACTTAGCGCAGGGCGGGGAAGCAAGGAACGCAAAAGGAATTTGGGTAAGCGGTGATTTTTTCAACGTGCTCGGAGTGCAGCCGCAACTGGGCCGCCTCTTTAATACGAGTGACGACTTTCGCGGATGCAGCGCGCCGGCTGTCGTGATTAGTCACGGATTCTGGCAGAAGGAATTCGGCGGCGCCGCGGATGTGATCGGCCGCAAGCTAACCATTGCTGATCACCAGTTGGAGATTGTCGGCGTGACGCCGCCCAGCTTCTATGGACTCGAGGTCGGCCGTTCTTTCGATATCGTTTTGCCGATCTGTGCCGAAGCAATCATCCGGGGAAAGAACAGTCGTCTTGATTCCGGCACGAACTGGTGGCTGATGGTAACCGGCCGTTTGCAGCCCGGCGTCAGCGTCGCGCAAGCCAGCGCGAATCTGCGATCGATTTCGCCGGCCCTCTTTCAGACCACGTTGCCCGGAAATTATCCCGCCGATAACGTCAAGGATTATCTCGGATTCAAGCTGGAAGCAGTACCGGCCGCGTCGGGTTATTCAGTGCTGCGCGAAGACTATGAATATCCGCTGTGGTTGCTCCTGGCTATCGCGGGTCTGGTGTTGGTGATTGCGTGTGCGAACCTCGCCAACCTTTTGCTGGCGCGCGGCAGCGTGCGTGAACGTGAGATGGCGGTACGTCAGGCGGTGGGGGCTTCGCGCGCGCGCCTCGTGCGTCAACTGCTAACTGAGAGTTTGTTGCTAGCTTTAGTAGGCACCGTCATCGGCGCGTTCCTGGCACAAGCATTGAGCCGGATCCTCGTGGCCTTAATTACCACGACCGGCGACGCGATTGTTCTCGATCTCGGTTTCGACTGGCGCTTGTTGGGATTCGCGGCGGCGATAGCGTTAGTCACCTGCGTCCTCTTCGGTCTTACCCCGGCATTGCGCTCGACCCGCGTGGCGCCGGGCGCGGCCATGAAAGCCAGCGGCCGGGGACTAACCGCCGGACGCGAGCGATTCACCCTGCGGCGGGCGTTGGTGATTGTGCAAGTCGCGTTGTCGCTGGTCCTCGTCGCCGGTGCTTTGCTTTTCGCTCGCAGCCTGACGAACCTCACGAACACTGATGCCGGATTCCAGCGGGAGGGAATCGTAATTGCGCAAGTCGTATTTTCGCGACTGAATATTTCGCCGGAGCAACGCTTCGCTTATCGCGGGCAGCTACTTGATCGGATTCGCGCAATTCCCGGAGTCCAGGCAGCGACTGAGACCGACGCCGTTCCGCTCAGTGGCGACCTCACCGTGAACCATGTGTGGCCCGATGGTAAACGCGAAGTTGTAAGCGAAGCCATGCTCAGTTTGGTGGGCGCCAGGTACTTCGAAACCATGCGCACCCCCATGCTGGCCGGCCGTGAATTTAATGCTCACGACACGACGAGCGCGCCGCGCGTGGCGATTGTGAATGAAACTTTCGCGCGCAAAGTATTCAACGGCGCGAACCCCATCGGCCAAAGATTTTGGCGCGAGCTGACGCCTTCCGAACCCGAGCAAGCCTTCGAAGTGGTCGGACTCGTGAAGGACACCAAATACCAGGACCTGCATGAAGAGTTCGGACCCATCGCGTTCATGCCGACGGCGCAGGAGGCCGAACCATATCCGGGTGGTCAATTCATTGTGCGTTCCAGTCTGCCTGATGCGCAGATGACCGCAGCAATCACGACGGCAATGACCCAGGTCGATCCTCGCATCATGCTTCGCTTTCAAAATTTCAAATCGATGATTAGTGAGGGATTGTTGCGCGATCGCTTGATGACGACGCTGTCCGGATTCTTCGGATTGCTGGCTTTGTTATTAGCGAGTGTTGGCCTCTACGGAATTCTGTCCTACGGCGTAGCCAGCCGCCGCAATGAAATCGGCATTCGCATGGCGCTCGGGGCCCAGCCGCTGGATGTGCTCAAGATGATCATGCGCGAGGGCGTCATCTTGGTCTGCATCGGCATCGTCGTGGGCGTGCCGGTGGTGTTCGCCCTGACGCGGTTCGCCCAGGCGATGCTGTTTCACTTGAGTTCGCGAGATCCTCTTTCGCTGACGGGCGCGGCCGTATTTCTGTTTGCAGTCGCAATGGTGGCCGGACTGATTCCCGCGCGACGTGCAACGAAAGTCGATCCGCTGGTGGCTCTACGGTACGAATGAGGTTGTTATGGAAACGCTCTTCAAGGACATTCGGTACGGATTTCGCAGCTTGCTGAAGCAGCCGGGCTTTGCGGCGGTGGCGATACTTACGCTGGCGCTCGGCATTGGTGCGAACACCGCGATTTTCAGCGTGGTGAATGCGGTCTTGCTGAAATCGCTGCCCTTTGACGATCCCGAGCGCATCGTGTGGCTGTGGGACACGCAACCACAGCTCGCGACCACGCCGACCTCGCTTCCTGATTATCTTGGTTGGAAAGAGCAGAACCGGTCATTCGATCACCTCGCCGCTTTTCAAGGCGGCAATATGTTTGTCGATACCGGCGACGGGTCAACGGATACACGCGTCGGACTGGTCACGCCGGAACTGTTCTCGGTCTTTCACGTGAGCCCGATCCTGGGTCGCATCTTCACCAATGAAGAAACACTGCCCGGACGATTTCGCGTGGCCGTGTTAAGTCACTCAATGTGGCAAAGCCGCTTTGGCGCAGACCCGAATGTCTCGGGGCGGACGCTACAGCTCAACGGCGCGGCTTATACGATCATTGGTGTGATGCCGGCGGGCTTCTCATACCCGGATCGCGCAGAGCTTTGGCGACCTCTGCCGATTGATCCGGCAAAGCTGGATCCCGGGCCTCACTATCTCAGCGTGGTCGGTCGCTTGAAACCGGGAGTCACGTTGGCCCAGGCGCAGGCCGACATGTCCACCATCGCCGCGCGGCTGTCGCAGCAGTACAAAGAGAAGAATGCCGGGCACGGAGTAAGGCTCGAACCTCTGACGAAGGTCATCGTCGGCGATATCGGCTTGGCACTCTACGTTCTGTTGGGTGCGGTCGGCTTTGTGCTGTTGATAGCGTGTGCGAATCTCGCGAATTTAATGCTCGCGCGGGTCGGCGCGCGACAGAAAGAGATCGCCGTTCGCACCGCGCTGGGCGCCAGCCGTCTGCGCGTTGTGCGGCAGCTGCTAACCGAAAGCATCATGCTCTCAGTACTCGGCGGCGCCGCCGGATTATTGCTCGCCATTTGGGGCGTGCGTTGGATCGTTTCACTTAGCGCCGACACCATTCCGCGTGTTCACGAAATAAGTGTCGATCCCCGCGTAGCCGGGTTCACCTTGGTCGTTTCGGTGATCACCGGCGTGCTATTCGGTCTGGCCCCGGCCATACAAGTGTCCAGACCCGACCTCACCGATGCGCTGAAAGAGAGTGGAAGGACTACTGCCGGGCTGCGCCGAAGCCGGCTCCGCAGCGCTCTGGTGATAAGCGAGGTAGCTCTTTCTCTGGTCTTACTCGTGGGCGCCGGGTTGATGATTAGAAGCTTCGCCAAACTCAGTCAGGTCGATCCCGGATTCAAGCCGGATCAGGTGATGACGATGGGAGTGGCGCTGCTCCGCACGAAATATCCCGAGGACGAGCAGGTCGCGCAGGGCTTTTCACAAATCCTCGACACGGCAGCGAATGCGCCCGGCGTACTTTCAGCGGGCGCGATTTCAGACTTGCCGCTGACGGGAAGCAACATCAGCGATTCTTTCACCATCGAAGGCCGCCCGCCCATTCCGAAAGAAGCAGAGCCCTCGACTGAGTACCATATCGTCACGCCGCGATACTTCGAATCAATGGGCATTCCTCTTTTGGCGGGGCGTGATATCGCTCCGACAGACACACGGCAATCGCCGAACGTGGCCGTCATCAACGACGCTTTCGCGCGGCGGCACTTTGCCGGCGAGAATCCACTCGGCCATCGCTTAAGACTGCAAGGTCAGGAGCGCGATCCGCTACTAATCGTCGGCGTGATCAAGAACGTGCAGAACCTCGCGCTGGACGAACAGCCGTCGCCGGAAGTTTACGTGCCGTATTTGCAGGACCCTTTGAGCGGTTCGAACTACCAGCGCTCGATGACGATTGTAGCGCGAGGGAAATCAGACGCGAGCGCGATCGCCGGGACACTGAGAGCAGCGCTGAATTCATTCGACAAAAGTCTGCCGCTGTACGGCGTCAAGCCGTTGTCCGAACACCTACGCGACTCGTTGACCCGCCGCCGCTTCAACCTGGTTTTGTTAAGCATATTCGGCGGCGTGGCGTTGTTGCTGGCCGCCATAGGCATCTATGGCGTGATCAGCTATGGCGTAACCCAGCGAACTCATGAGATGGGAATTCGCACGGCTCTGGGTGCTAAGCCGCGCGACGTGCTCAAGCTGGTGGTCCGTCAAGCGATGGTGCTGGCGCTGGCAGGCGTGGGAATTGGCTTACTCGCATCGTTGGCGTTGACGCGATTGATGAAGGGCTTGCTTTTCAACGTCAGCGTGACAGACCCGATGACATTCATGGCGATTGCCGTATTGATGACCTTTATTGCTCTGCTCGCTTGTCTGATTCCCGCGCGGCGAGCGACGAAGGTCGATCCGTTGGTGGCTCTGAGGTACGAATGATGTAACGCGAACTATTTAGTTTGCGCGACGAATCGCAAAATAACAGTTTGCGTTACAGACAGGAACAAGAGGGAACGAAAATCATGGGGACCTTGAGATTAGACTTACGTTTCGCGATTCGCACGCTCGTTAAGAAGCCTATGTTCGCGATCGTCGCCATTGCCACGCTGGCGCTGAGCATTGGCGCCAATACGGCGATTTTCAGCGTGGTAAATGCGGTGCTGTTGCGCGCGTTGCCTTATCACAACGCTGATCGTCTGGTCGTGCTTTCAACCAACTCGGGCGGCGGTAACATCGACGGTATGTCGGTGCCTGAAGCCGAAGACTACCGGGCGCAGATGTCATCGTCATTAGAAGACCTCGCATTTTTTCAAAGTCAAAGTGTGAATCTGACTGGAACTGAACGGCCGGACCGAGTGCGCGGCGCGTTCGTTTCGGCGAACTACTTCCGCTTCTTTAATCTGAATCCAGTCATGGGCAGGACGTTCGCTGACGGTGAAGATCGTCAAGGTGCGCCGAAGCTGGCAGTGGTCAACGAAAAGATGTGGCGCGAGCGCTTGAACGGTGACGCAAATCTGAATGACAAGAAGTTAACTCTGAATGGTGAACTTTACAGTGTCATCGGTGTGGTGCCGGCAAATTTCAAGTGTCCATTCGATGAGGACGTCGAAGTCTGGATGCCCGTCGCAAATTATCCCGGCAACTCAAACGACCGGACCGGGAGATTTCTATGGGCGATGGGTCACCTCAAATCCGGCGTGAGCGTCGCGGCAGCGGGTACCGAAGCCAATACGGTCGCGAATAGGTTGGCCGCAACATATCCCAAAGAGAACGCCGGCCGGAGCGCGCGATTAGTGAGCTTCCGCGAAATGATGGTCGGAAATGTCCGTCCGATGCTCTTGCTATTGTTCGCCGCCGTCGGGGTGATTTTGCTCATCGGCTGCGCCAATCTGGCGAATCTACTCCTCGCGCGCGGCCTCGATCGGCATAGAGAGGTTGCCGTGCGTGCGGCGCTGGGGGCTAGTCGTTGGCGCCTCATTCGCGAGTTACTCACCGAGACAACCTTGATAAGCATTATTGGCGGTGTGTTGGGTGTTTTTGTCGCCTACTGGGGTCTTTACGGATTGTTGAAGCTGCCCCAGAACTTTGTCAACGCTCAAGACGCAAATTTGGATCTGCGTGTGCTGCTGTTTGCATCGGTGATTTCAGTTGCGACCGGTTGGTTGTTCGGCCTGGCTCCAGCTCTGCAATTCGCCCGGCCGGATTTGCAATCGTTCATCAAAGAAGGCGGGCGCGGCGGTGGTCAGGGTGCACGCTGGAACCGTCTGCGCAGCGGGTTCGTGATTGCGCAGGTAGCGCTGTCGCTCGTGCTGCTGGTGAGCGCCGGATTGCTAATCAGAAGTTTTGACAAGCTGCTGCGGGTCAACGTCGGCTTCAAACCTGAACAACTCCTCAGTCTCGAATACCGTCTGCCTCGGAACAAGTACAAAGAGGTGCCAGCGCAGTGGGAGTTCCATCGGCAGGTGATGGACCGAATTCAGCAAGTGCCCGGTGTGCAGTCGGTGGCGCTCGTGCGTGGCTTACCGTTCAGCGGCAATGGCGCGACCACGGCAATCATTCTCCCCGATCGCGAAGCGCCACCGAAAGGCCGTGAGCCGGAAGTCATGTTCAATACGGCCACGCCAAACTACTTCGAGACGATTGGCATTCCATTCATTAAAGGACGCCTGTTCGACGATCACGATCAGCCGAACACGCCGCCAGTCGTTGTCATCAATCAAACAATGGCGCGGAAGTTTTGGCCGAACGACGATCCGATCGGCAAGCAGGTGAAGACACTACAGGACGGGTCGGTCGCGACCGTCATTGGTGTAGTCGGCGACGCCAAGCATTACTGGCTTGAAGAAACACAAATGCCGCAGATGTATGGCGCGTATTCGCAACAACCCGGCTTCTTCGCGACCGTCTTGATTCGTACCAGGGTCGAGCCGCTCAGCCTCAGCGAGCAAGTGCGTCAGGCCTTGTGGAAGGTCGATGCGGATCAGCCGATGTGGAAGATTCGCACCGTTGAATTCCTGGTGAATCGTAGCGTCGCCGATCGCAAATTTCTTTTGGCGCTGATGGGAATGTTTGCGTCGCTGGCGCTGCTGCTGACGATGATCGGTTTGTATGGAGTCATCAGTTACCTGGTGAAACAGCGAACCCAGGAGATTGGAATTCGGATCGCGCTGGGTGCGCAGGTGCGTGACATTCTGCAGATGGTTTTGAAGCAGGGAATGTTTCTGGTGCTAACGGGCGTGGCCCTCGGATTAGCAACTTCGTGGTTAACGACCAGGTTGATCGCGAGTTTGCTTTATCAAGTCAGTGCCACCGACCCGGTCACATTTGTGGTGATAGCTGGGTTTCTGATCATTGTGGCTCTGCTTGCGTGTTATCTGCCGGCGCGTCGCGCGACGAAAGTCGATCCGTTGGTAGCGCTGAGATACGAATAGGGGGGACGTGATGCAAAATTTAATTCAGGATCTACGTTATGCATTTCGCAGCTTGATCAAACGGCCGGGCTTTTCGTTGATAGCGATCATTACGATTGCTTTAGGCATCGGCTCGAGCACCTCGATCTTCACCGTGGTGTACGCCGGAATGATCAAAGGTCTTCCTTATCAGGAGCCCGATCGCCTTTATCACATGTGGGAGCGAACTTCCCAGAAGGATTTCGATGAGCGCGAATTTTCATATCCTGATTACCAGGATTATCTGCAAAACCAGGTCGTGGACATCGCTGCGTACACGGGCGGCGGCACGATCTTAAATAGCAACGGACAGGCTGAGCGCGTGTTCGCGCCCGCCGTCTCGGCAAATTTCTTTTCGGTTCTGGGAGTCCAACCTGTGCGCGGCCGCTTATTTCAAAACGGCGAAGACCAGCAGAACGGACCGCGGGTCGCCGTGCTTGGCTATCCGATTTGGCAAAGCCGTTTCGGCGGAAATGAAAACATCATCGGTCAGCAGCTCGATCTCGGCGGCCAGTCGTACACGGTCATTGGAGTGTTGCCGCAGAGTTTTCAATTCGCCATGCGCGCGGCGGATCTCTTCCTGCCCTATCAGCCAAATCAAAACCAATTGACCCGGCGCGGCATGCATGGAACGAATCTAATTGCGCGGCTGAAGCCGGGCGTGACCGAGAGCCAGGCACAGTCACAACTAAGCGTCATCACTGCGAACATCGCCGCGCAATTCAAAGAGTCGCACACGGGTACAACGCTCAGACTGATTCCATTACAGGAACAGGTCGTGGGACAGGTAAAGCCGATCCTGATGCTGCTGCTGGCAGCGGTAGGCTTTGTGCTGCTGATCGCCTGCGCAAATGTGGCCAGCCTGCTGTTGACTCGTTCGCTGGCGCGGCAGAAGGAAGTGGCAATTCGTGCGGCGCTGGGCGCAAGTCGCTGGCGCGTGGTGCGGCAACTCTTGACTGAGTCGATAGCGCTTTCCCTGATTGGGGGAATCGCCGGTGTCGTTCTGGCTTACGCTGGAACCCGAGGGTTGGTCGCGATGTTACCGGCGACGCAATTAGCGGCCTTACCCTTTCTCGCCAACCTTCACATCGACGGCCGCATCCTCGGTTTCTCTTTCGGACTCTCAGTCTTGACGGGAATGATTTTCGGCCTGGCGCCGGCGATCCAAGCATCGCGAACCCAACTGACAGGAGTGCTGAAGGAAGGCGGCCGCAACGCCTCGGCCGGCTCAGGTCATCGCCTGCGCACAGTGTTCGTGGTCACCGAGATCGCTTTGGCAGTTGTGCTGTTGGTGGGATCGGGTTTGTTGATGAAGAGCTTGTTCCGCTTACTCAATACCAATCCCGGCTTCAATCCTGAGAACATCCTGACGATGACCGTGGTCTTGCCGGCGACAAAGTACAACGACGCAAACAGCCAGAATAACTTTCAGGATCAACTTAGCCAGCGAATCAATTCATTGCCCGGTGTAAACAGCATGGGAACGGTGAACATCCTGCCGCTTCAAGCGGGGAACACCACGCGCGTTTACGTCGAAGGCGAGCCAATTCCTCCGCCGGGCCAGGAAATGGAAGCGAATGTTCGCACGGTGAGCGAGTCGTACTTTAAAACCCTCCAGGTGCCGTTGATTGAAGGCCGGTGGTTGGACGCGCACGACACGAATCCCAATCCCGAGCCGGTGATCATCGGTAAGACGATGGCCGATCGCCTGTTCAAAGGACGCAGCGCGATTGGTCGACGCTTGTTGTATAGCGGTGGCCAAGCTCCGCCGATAGTTGTCGTGGGCGTGGTTGGCGATGTGAAGATCACTGGTCTCGATCAGGAGCTGCGGCCGGTTATCTATTACGGATTTGTCCAGAACACTTCGATCTTTTCGAATCTCGTGATTCGCACCACGACCGAACCGAATGCTTTGGCCGCCACGGTCAGACGCGAGATTCAAACACTTGAACCGCAAGCGGCGGTCTTCAATGTGCAGGCCATGCCGCAATTAATTTCGGCGACTCCGGCGGCCTTCATGCGACGTTTTCCGGCGATGCTCATGGGCGTCTTCGCTGGCTTGGCATTGCTGCTGGCGGCCATTGGAATTTACGGGGTCGTCTCAGATTCAGTCGCCCAACAGACGCACCACATCGGCGTTCGCATTGCCCTCGGCGCGCGCGCGGCCGACATTTTCCGGATGGTGCTGAAGGAAGGGTTGGTGCTGGCAGCCCTGGGTGTGGGCATCGGTGTGGTGGCAGCATTCGGACTGATGCGTCTGATCAGCGCCTTGCTCTTCGGCGTGCAGACGCACGACGCGACAGTGTTTGCGATCGTGACAGGCACGCTGTTTCTGATCACTTTGCTTGCGTGTTATCTGCCGGCGCGTCGCGCCACAAAAGTCGATCCCTTGGTGGCCTTGAGATACGAATAGGACGAACGGGACGAATGGGACATATGGGTCACATGAGTCCCGTCGAACGATAAAGAAGAACACTATGAATTTGCTTTCAGACCTGCGTTTCGCGTTACGAACTCTGTACAAGAACCCGGGGTTCACGATTGTGGCCGCGCTCACACTCGCGCTGGGCATAGGGGCCACGACGGCGATCTTTAGTGTTGTGTATGCAGTCTTTGAACCAATGCCCTATCCAAAGCCTGAGCAGTTGGTCATGGTCTGGACGGTGAACCGGGGGAATCGGAGTTCAGTCTCGACGGTCGATTATCAAGCGTGGAAGCAACGCAGCTCATCGTTTCAGGGAATCAATGCCTGGACCAGCGGTTCGTTCAATGTGGGTGGGGGTGAGAGGCCGGAACAGGTCGCCGGAACATGGCGGACCCCGGGCTTCTTCACGATGGAAGGTCTGCCCTTAATGATTGGTCGCGACTTTACTGCGGAGGAAGGTCAGCCCGGGCGCGACCACGTCGTGATCCTGAGTAATCGTCTGTGGTCGCGAAGCTTTGCAGCGAACCGCGACATCATCGGCAAAGACATCCGTCTTAACGGCGAACCTTACACCGTGGTGGGAGTCTTGCCGCCGGGAATTCACGATCGCTTCAATTCACAACTGTGGGTGCCTCTGTCGATTCAACCCGATCCGACTGGTCAGGTCCTGCGATCGGTTTCGGTGATGGCGCGTTTGAAAGACAACGTCACGATCGCCCAGGCCCAGGCCGAGATGTCAGGCCTCGAGCAGCAATTGCTAAATGAGCGACCGAAATCAAACCCGATTGGTGTCAGCGTAGAGCCGTTGCACCTGGATTTTCTTACCGATGCGACTCGCCGCAATCTTTGGCTGTTACTCGGGGCAGTCGGTTTTCTTCTGCTAATCGCCTGCGTCAACGTCGCGAATTTGCTTTTGGCGCGGGGCACCGCGCGCCAACGCGAGATGGCTTTGCGAGCGGCGCTGGGGGCATCACGCGGCCGTCTGTTCTCGCAACTGCTTACTGAAAGTTTGGTGCTCGCCGCGGTAGGAGGCGCGCTCGGCCTGTTGCTGGCAACTGCGATCATCGATCTAATTCAAGCGGTTATGCCGCCGGTCGGCACGATGCTGCCGTCGGAAGCCGAGATCAGGATCAGTGTTCCGGTACTCCTTTTCACGCTCGCGACTAGCACGACAGCCGGTTTGCTATTCGGATCAATGCCCGCGTGGCAAGCGACGCGACTCGATCTCAACGAAGTTTTGAAACTCGGTGGGCGAACTGGTGGCGGGGGTGGTCGTCGCAATCCTCGGCGCTTGCTGGTGATCACTGAATTTGCTCTTGCCCTGACGCTGCTGGCTGGTGGCGGGTTAGCGCTGAGGAGTTTCTGGAACCTGACCAGAATCGATCTCGGAATTCGTACTGACCATCTGCTGTCATTTCGATTGACTGTGCCGGATCAGCGTTTGAAGACTCCTGATGAAGCCCGATCTTATTACCGGCAGATGCTGGAGAAGATCCAGACGGTGCCGGGGATTAAGAACGTCGCTGCGATGACGGGCACACCCGGAGGCGGGACGGGAGACGGCGCTCGATTCTCTATTGCCGGCCGGCCTCCGGCGAATCCCGGCGACCGTCCCAGAGCCGCGTTCCAAATGGTCACGCCGGGCTACGTCGACACTCTGGGAATCCGTCTGGTGAAGGGCCGCTCGTTTGATGAGCATGACACGGAAACCGGGATGCGGGTGGCTATGGTCAACGAGTTCTTCGTCAACCGATTTCTCGGCGGGGCAGAGCCCATCGGGCAAAGGATCATGATGAATGAACAGAGGCCCGGCGCACTTCCCGGCAATCTGGTGGAATGGCAGATCGTCGGTGTGTTTCACAATGTGCGCGGCGCCGGAATCCGTGACGACGCGCCTGAGATCGATGTGCCGTTCTGGCAGAACCCCGTGCCGCGCGCGGCAGTTGTGCTGAGGACCGATGGCGATCCCAAGACTGTCATTAACAGCGTCGCCACCGCGGTGAATTCAGTCGATCCGGATATGCCGCTTGCCGGTGTCAAGACCGTTGATGAGATCGTCGGCGAGTCTCTGGCGATCGATCGCTTCAGCGTCGTGCTGTTTGCGAGCTTCGGCGCACTCGGGCTTTTGCTGGCGGCAGTCGGTATCTACGGGGTCACGGCTTTCGGAGTGGCGCAGCGGACCCACGAGTTCGGTGTGCGCATCGCTTTGGGCGCCCAACAATCGCGAGTCATGCGGCTGGTGATGAAGGAGGCGACGGTCCTCGCCGCGATTGGTGGATTGATCGGATTCATCGGCGCTTACCTGGTGGGGCGAGCGATGCAAACAACTCTTTATGGAGTTCCGGCGATGGATGTGGGCGCATTCGGAGCGATGTTCGTGCTGCTGCTGGTCGCAGCGTGGATCGCGTGTCTGATTCCGGCGTTGCGCGCCAGTCGGGTGGAGCCGCTTGAGGCGCTGCGACATGAATGAGGTTTTGAAAATAGCCCTCTCCCTTTGGGAGAGGCGTGCGTGAGGGCTTAACACGATGCCGTATCTTTTTAAGAATTGACGAGATGAATTCCCCACCAGCGAATTCATCTCGCCTGAGAAATCTCGCATGGTTCGTTTCGTTAAACCCTCATCCACAACCCTTTCTCCCAGAGGAGAAGGGAAGTTAGAAGACAGTACCAGGGGAACGTCATGCATAGTCTAATTCAGGATTTGAAATACGGTTTGCGGATGTTGTGGAAGAGTCCGGCGGTGACCGCAGTTGCGATCATCGCGCTGACCCTGGGTATCGGCGCCAATACGGCAATCTTCAGCGTGGTTCACGCGGTGTTGTTGCGTTCGTTTCCTTATGCCGATGGCGATCGTTTGGCAATTGTTTGGGAGAGCCGCGGCCGCGGCAAACCGAACGCCCAGAACGTAATCAACATGGGCAACTTCTTTGATTGGAAGACGCAGAACAATGTCTTCACCGACATGGCCGCGTTTTTTGATCGCAACGCAAATCTTACGGGCGACGGAGAGCCGGAAGAAGTACCTTCTCAACTCGCGACTACGAATCTCTTCTCGGTGCTGGGGGTCAACGCCATCAAGGGCCGGACGTTTGTGCCCGATGATGGCAAGGACGAACAGGCCCGCGTCGTCGTGATCAGTTACGACCTTTGGCAGAGGCGCTTTGGTGGAGATGCGAACATCATCGGACGCAAGATGATGCTGAATAATCTGCCGAACGAAATCATCGGGGTGCTGCCGCCGGACGTTGGTTGGTTCGTGCAGAAGGGGTCGCAAATCCATCATCCGCCGGAAGTCTGGACTCCCTGGCAGGTCAGTGATGATTCGCGCGAACGTCACGGACGTTTCGCGCGCGCGGTGGCGCGCCTGAAACCTGGCGTGACCTTCGAGCAAGCGCAAAACGAAATGAGCCTGATCGGCGCGCGGCTCGAACAACAGTATCCCGACTTCAATGCCAAGTGGGGCGTGACAGTGGTGCCGCTGCGCACGCAATTCACCGGCGAGATTCGTAAGGCTCTACTGGTGCTGCTCGGCGCTGTAGGTTTTGTGTTGCTGATTGCCTGTGCGAACGTCGCGAACCTGCTTCTGGCTCGCGCCGCGTCGCGCAAACGAGAGATAGCTCTGCGGGCCGGTCTCGGCGCCAGCCGCTGGCGCATTGCGCGACAGTTGCTGACTGAGAGCGTGCTCCTCTCGGCGTTCGGTGGCGGGCTCGGCTTGTTGCTTGCGATCTGGGGAACGCGAGCATTGCTTGCCTTGAGCCCGCCCGAACTCATCGACTTGCGCAGCACGACGGTGAATCTTCCGGTGCTGCTGTTCACCATCGGTCTCACCCTCTTGACCGGCATTGCTTTCGGTCTGGTGCCGGCGTTTGAAGCGTCGCGGTTCGACTTGAGCGAGCCGCTCAAAGAAAGCGGCAAGAGCGTGATCGGCGGCACACGGGCGCAGCGTATGCGCAGCGTCTTTGTCGTGGCGCAAGTGGCCCTCGCATTGGTTCTGCTCGTGGGGGCGGGATTGTTGATGAAGAGTCTGAACCGTCTGCAATCAGTCGAGTCCGGTTTTGACGCCAACAATCTGTTGACCATGCGCGTGAGTTTGCCTCAGCGGAAATATGACACTGATCCGAAGCTGATCAATTTCTTCAAGCAGGCAGTCGATCAAATCCGAAATATACCCGGCGTCGAGTCAGTCGGCGCCATCAACACGCTCCCGTTCGACGGGCCTTATTCAGGAACGAGGCTCGAAATCGAGGGGCAGCCCAAACGACCCGCCGGTCAGGAATTCAGCACAGGCGTATGTGTGACGGACGCGAATTACTTTCAGGCGATGCGCATCCCGTTAAAGCGCGGCCGGCTCTATACGCAACAGGAAGCGACGGAGATGCGGCACGTCGTCGTCGTTAACGAGGCATTCGCGCGCGAGATATTTCCGGGCCAGGATGCAATCGGCCAGCGCGTCACGATCAGCATGAAAGACGAGAACGTGCCGAGTGAAATAATCGGTATCGTCGGCGACAACAAAGCGAGAGGTCTCGACACCGAAGTCGAGCCGATGGCCTTCTGGCCGCACGCCGAACTCGTCTACCCGGCGATGACGATCGCAATTCGGACGCGCGGCGACAGCTCGAGTGTGGCGAGCGGCGCTCGCAACGTGATTCATCGACTCGATCCCGATCAACCGATCGGCGAAGTGGCCACGATGGAGGCGTTGCTCAGGAAATCAGTCGCCCGCGCCCGCTTCAATTCAACCCTGCTCGCGATTTTTTCTTTGGTTGCTTTGGTGATGGCGGCCGTCGGTATCTATGGCGTGATGTCTTATTCCGTGCTTCAGCGAACGCATGAAATCGGAGTGCGCATGGCGTTGGGTGCGCAACGCGCCGACGTGCTCAGACTAATCCTGAGACAAGGTGTCTTGTTGGCAATAACCGGCGTCGTGGTTGGACTCGCGGGATCGTTTGGCCTGACTCGGATCATTTCCACGCTCTTGTTTGACGTGGCGGCGACTGACCGTGTGACTTTCGCCGCGGTGGCCTTCGGGCTTTTCGCGATCACCTTCCTGGCGAGTTATTTGCCCGCGTGGCGGGCCACCAAAGTCAATCCGCTCGATGCGTTGCGTTACGAATAATCGATTATGGAAAACTTTCTTAAAGACATTCGTTATGGTGTGCGCACGCTCCTGAAGCGACCCGGGTTCAGTCTGATTGCGATGATTACTTTGGCGTTGGGCATCGGTGCGAACTCGGCAATCTTCAGTGTCGTCAATGGTGTGCTGTGGCGCCCGCTCCCTTATCCGGCGGCCCAGCAACTGGTGATGGCCTGGACCAATCACCAGGCGCGCGGCGGGCCGGCGCAGGAGTGGTTCTCACCGCCTGAGGTCGATGACTGGCGCGCACAGAACAAAGTCTTCTCGCAATTTTCGGCACTGAACAACTGGGTCCCGACGCTCACGGGCAGCAACGAGCCTGAGTCTTTGGTGGGCGCGGCCGTGTCGTACGACATGTTCAATTTGCTGGGGACCACGCCGGCGCGAGGTCGCACCTTTCTGCCTGAAGAGGATCAGGTGAACGCGCCTAACGTCGCAATGCTGAGCGATGAATTGTGGCGAACCCGATTCAATGCGGACCCGAACATCGTCGGCAGGTCGATCACGCTGAATCAAAGCAGTTACCAGGTCGTGGGCGTGATGCCTGCCGGATTTCAGTTTCCCATAATTCCCAACGCGCAAATCTGGCGAACCCTGCGACCCACGCTGAACCCGTCGTGCGCGCGCGGCTGCATCGTGTTGCGCGCGCTGGGCCGGATGAAAGAGAACGTCACCATCGCGCAGGCGCAAGCCGACATCAGCACCATCGCAGCGCGGTTGGCGGCGCAGTATCCCGACACCAATTCCAAAGTTGGCGCGACGTTGGTGCCGCTTCACGAACAACTCGTCGGCAGCCTCAAGCGGCCGCTTTTGGTTCTGCTCGGCGCGGTTGGTTTCGTTCTGCTGATCGCCTGCGCGAACGTGGCGAACCTGATGTTGGCGCGCGCGGCCACGCGTGAACGCGAGATGGCTTTGCGAGCGGCGCTCGGCGCCGGCCGATTGCGAGTCATCAGGCAGCTGCTTACTGAAAGCGCTCTGTTGGCGTTCGCCGGAGCGGCGCTGGGTTTAGCGTTCTCGTACGGCTTGCTGCGTTTGCTGGTGGCCTTTAGTCCCCCGGGGACGCCGGGATTAGATCAGATTGGAATCGACCTTCCGGTCCTCGGCTTTACCGTGCTGGTGGCCGCGCTCACGGGAATCGCATTTGGCCTCGCACCCGCGCTGCAATTGTCGAAGATCGATCTGAACCGTTCACTGAAAGATGCCGGCAAAGGCACGCCCGGCGGCATGCGCGGTGGGCGCTTGCGTGGCGCGCTGGTAATCGCGGAGATGGCGCTGGCGCTCTTGCTGCTGATTGGCTCAGGACTGTTGATGAAGAGTTTCATCCTGCTGCAGCGTGTCGATCCGGGATTCAATCCGGATCACGTCGTGACCTTGCGGTTGATTTTAAATCGGACTGCTTATCCAAATACGCCTCAGGTGGTGAGCTATTATGCGCAACTGCTCGATCGCGTTAAGGCCCTCCCCGGCGTTCAAGCGGCGGCCACGATTTCGACGCTGCCGCTTAGCGGAAATCAAACCGATACCAATTTTCTGATCGAAGGCCAACCGCCGCCGCCCCCGAACCAGGAACCGAGCGCATGGTTCAATTCGGTCAGCTCCGACTACTTTCAGACAATGCAGTTGCGCCTGATAAAAGGCCGGATATTCTCTGAAAGTGATAACGACAAATCACCGCTGGTGGTGATCATCAGCGACACGATGGCGCGTAAGTTCTTTCCCAACGAGGATCCGCTGGGTAAACGAATTGGGCGCGGCCCTGATAGATGGCGCGAGATTGTCGGTGTGGTGCACGACGTTAAGCACTTCACTCTCGATGGCGCCACGCCGCCGACCATGTATTTCCCAATGCTCCAGGCTCCCGCGCGCGGCATGGACCTGGTCGTGCGCACGTCAGGCGAACCTTTGAGTATGGCGCCGGCGCTGCGCCAACAAGTATGGGCCGGAGATCGGAACCTGGCGATTGCCAACCTGGGTGCGATGAAGGACCTGGTCTCGTCGTCTATCACTCAACAACGTTTCATTCTGAGTTTGCTCGGATCTTTCGCCGGGCTCGCTTTGCTTTTGGCGGCAGTGGGCATTTACGGCGTGATGTCGTACGCGGTCACGCAGCGCACTCACGAGATCGGCATTCGCATGGCGCTGGGCGCACGCGTTGGCGACGTGCTCACGTTGATATTCAGACAGGGATTGGCCCTGGCGCTAATTGGTGTGGCGATCGGCATCGCCCTGGCCTTTGCGCTGACACGTTTGATGAAGACGCTTTTGTTTGAGGTGACTCCGACCGACGCCACGACTTTCGCGTTCGTCGCCGTAGCGTTGGTCCTCGTGGCTTTGATTGCGTGTCTGGTTCCCGCGCGTCGAGCGACGAAGGTCGATCCGCTCACGGCGTTGAGATACGAGTAGAGGTTTATATGAGGTTACTGCGTAAGAGACATCACGGAGAGCGTGAGTCATCGAAGCGGGCCGGGCTTTCGTCAATCGTGATCATGACGCTCGCTCTCGGTATTGGCGCCGCAACGACAATCTTCACGGTGCTGTACACCATGCAAATGAATTCCTTCTCTCGGTCAAAAACGGACCTAGCTCAGGTTGGCGACGGTCGCGAACCGTATCAGCCGCTCCGCGATGTCCGTACGGCTCGCAGCGGTACGATGTGCCCGGGCAACAGAAAAGCAAAGGCGGAATCGCCCGCGGCGGCGACGCGCGTCAAACGACCCAGGTATCGCCAAGTGCTAACCACTATCTTCGGAACACGGAAAGGAAGCGGTCATGGACATTCTAATCAAAGACCTGCGCTTTGCGCTTCGCAGTCTGTTGCGGCGTCCCGGCTTCGCGGCCATCGCGCTCATGACACTCGCGCTGGGAATCGGGATCAATGTGGCACTCTTCTCAATTGTTAATGGGGTGCTGCTGAGTCCCTTGCCGTTTCCCCATGCTGAGCAGTTGGTGGCGCTCGATCAGAGCAAACCGAACTTTGAGACGGGCGCAATTCCTTATCCGAATTTCCTGGATCTGAAAAGAGAGAACCAGACCTTTGCGGCGATGATGATCTATCGTGGCGCTGAGTTCAGCTTAATCGGAACCGGCGATCCCGAACGCGTCCACGGACGATTTGTCTCCGCAGATTTCTGTTCCGTGTTTGGCATCGCGCCGTCTGTCGGGCGCGGGTTTCTTCCTCATGAAGACGAGCCCGGCGTCACGCCGACGGTTCTGATCAGCCATGAGCTTTGGCAAAGGAAGTTCGCGGGCGATCGCGGCATTATTAACCGAACGATGACGCTCGACGATCGATCGTATTACATCATCGGCGTGCTCCCCGCCGATTTTCGATATTTTCAAAAGGGAGATGTTTTCGTTCCCATCGGCCAGTTGGATGCTCCGGCCCTGAAACGTCGCGGCGCGGGCCTGGGTCTCCATGGAATTGGCCGCCTCAAGCCCGGAGTAACGGTCGAACAGGGACGCGCCGATCTGAATCGCATCTATCAGAACCTGGCCATCGCATATCCCGGGACCAATAAAGGCAACAGCGCGTACGTAGCTCCTCTGAAGAAGAGAGTCGTCGGCGAGATCGGCCCGACGCTCTGGATGCTGCTGGGCGCCGTGGGCTTCGTGCTGCTAATCGCCTGCGTCAATGTCGGCAACCTCATGTTGGCGCGCGCTTCGGGCCGGAACCGCGAGTTTGCGATTCGCGCCGCATTGGGCGCGGGTTGGTGGAGATTAGTGCGCCAATCGTTGACCGAGAGTCTGTTGTTATCGTTCGGCGGAGGCGCGCTGGGTTTGTTGGTTGCGTACTGGGCGACGCATGCGGCGCTTAGCCTGCTGCCTACGACACTGCCGCGGGCACAGGAGGTGAGCATCGATTATCGCGTGTTGCTTTTCTTGCTTGGGCTTTCGATTCTGAGTGGAGTTCTGGCGGGTCTCGCGCCGGCTTTGCGCAGTTCGCGGTTCGCCGGCGACTTAAAAGAGAGTGGCCGCGGCAACATCGGCACGCGGAGTCGCGCGCAAGCGACCTTGGTCGCCGTCGAGGTCGCGCTCGCTGTCGTTTTGTTGATTGGTGGCGGCCTCATGATTCGCAGTTTGCGAGCGCTATGGAGTATCGATCCCGGCTTTCGTTCAGACAACCTGATGACCTTCGGGTTAAATCTGGCGCCCTCGGTCCGCAACGATACGCCGGATGCAATTCGCGCGAATCTTCGACAAGTGAGCGACCAAATCAATTCGGTTCCCGGCGTGCAGGCGGCCTCGCTTCAGTGGGGCGCCTTTCCGATTCTGGATGAAGACGACACGTTATTTTGGATCGAAGGCGAGCCCAAGCCGCAGACCGGAAGTGATATGCATGCCACGTTGAACGCGGCCGTGGAACCCACCTATCTGACCGCCATGGGAATCCCGCTGAAGCAGGGACGCTTTTTTGACAAGCACGATGACGAAAACGTCCCCTGGGTAGTCGTGGTTGACGAAGTCTTTGCCAACAAATTCTTTCCGCAAGGTGATGCAATCGGGAAGAGGATTCATCAGGGTAACGACAATGCGCAGACGATTATCGGCGTCGTTGGCCATGTGAAACAGTGGGGCCTGGATTCCGACGATGCGCAGCCATTGCGCGCGCAGATGTATGAACCGCTGCGACAGTTTCCGGATCAAGGTGTGGCCCAATTTGCGTCGGGCGTCCGCGTGGTCGCGCGCACCGCGGGATCGCAGCCACCGATCGATGCGATCCGTTCGCTCGTCAAGAGCCTCAACGGCCAGAACCTAATCAGCAACCCGCAGACTATGAACGAGGCGATCGCTGAATCGTTGTCCCGCCGCCGCTTTGCCATGGTGCTGCTCGATTCGTTTGCCGTGCTGGCGCTGTTGATGGCGAGTCTCGGCCTCTACGGAGTGATCTCATATCTGGTCGAACGGCGGACGCCGGAGTTGGGAATTCGCATCGCGTTGGGTGCGCAGAGTTGGAGTGTGCTGCGTTTGGTGCTGACTGATGGAATCAAGATGGCCCTCGTGGGTGTAGCAGTCGGCTTACTCGCAGCTCTCGCCTTGACCCGATTTATGGACGGCATCGTCTATGGGGTGAGCACCACCGACCCGCTGACGTTCGTAGTAATTACCTTGGTATTGATTCTGGTGGCCGTGTTGGCGTGTTGTCTGCCGGCGCTGCGCGCGACCAGAGTTGATCCATTAGTGGCTTTAAGACAGGAGTGAGTGAACAATGGGGATACTTTTGCAGGACATTCGTTACGGGCTGCGGATGCTCGTGAAATCACCGAGCCTCAGCATCGTCGCGACGATTGCGCTGGCGCTCGGCATCGGCGCGAATACGGCCATCTTTAGTGTCGTCAACGCAGTGCTGCTGCGGCCGTTGCCGTTCCCGAACTCCGATTCTTTGATGTCGGTGTTTGAGACTGACTCAGTCCGCGGCGGTGTCCGCGGAGCTTATTCCTATCCAAACTTTTTTGACCTGCGCGATCAGAATCATGTCTTTGAGCACATCGCCTCCTATCATGACGACGACTTTTCGCTCACCGGCCAGGGCCAGCCGGTGATGCTGCATGGCGCAGTTGCGAGTGCGGATCTTTTCTCGGTGCTGGGCGTGAAGCCAGCGTTGGGGCGAACTCCGACACCAGCCGAAGACAAACTGACCGAGACCGGACGCGTAATCGTTTTGAGTGAACGATTGTTCGCCAACAGGTTCGGTTCGGATCCGAACGTCGTTAACCAGACGATTACCCTAAACGGCCACGCTTTCACAATCATCGGCGTCATGCCGAAGGGTTTTGAGTTTCCAATTCAGAACGATCCTTTGGATTTTTGGACCACGCTCGCGGATGACAGCGCTGGTCAGTCCCCGGTCACCGCCCAGCGCGGGGCGCACTTTCTGCGCTTAATTGCCCGACTGAAACCAGGGGTTTCCCAGGCGCAGGCGCAGGCCGAGACGGACACGATCGGGGCGCGACTGGCGCAACAATATCCTGATACGAACAACAACAAAGGCATTCACCTTGAACCGACCTTAACAGCTTTGGTGGGTGATGTGCGTCCCGCGTTGCTAATTATGCTGGGCGCAGTTGCCTGCGTGCTCTTGATCGCCTGTGCGAATGTCGCAAACCTGTTGCTGGCGCGCGCGATGACGCGTCACAAAGAGATGGCGTTGCGTTCGGCGCTCGGCGCCAGCCGCTTGCGAGTTGTGCGCCAGTTGCTCACTGAGAGCGTGCTGTTGTCTTTCGCCGGTGGGGTGCTCGGGCTTGCGCTGGCTGTCTGGTGGTCAGACCTATTGATCGCGTTGGGAAAGAAAGACATTCCCCGCGCTATTCAGGTCGGAATGGATTGGCGCGTGCTGGGCTTCACCCTCGGGGTTACCTTGCTGACCGGTTTCGTCTTTGGGTTGGTGCCGGCGCTCCATCTGTCGAAGACTGATTTGAACGAATCGTTAAAGGAAGGTCGCGGGGCCGGGGCCGGCGCGCGCAGGAACCGGGTTCGGGGCGTGCTGGTTATGGCAGAACTTGCCATCGCTGTCGTGCTGTTGGTGGGCGCCGGATTGCTGATTCAGAGTTTCTGGCGTCTGCAACACGTTAACTCTGGTCTGCAGACAGATAACATTCTGACTTTCAATGTAGTTCTTCCGGACGTTCGCTATTCCTCCGAAAAGCAAGCGCGTTTCTTTAAGGATCTGGCGAATCGCATGCGCAGCTTGCCGGGCGTGCAATCGGCCAGCACTGCAGTGCCGCTGCCATTAAGCGGCTCGCGCTTTGGCATCAGTTTCCAGATCGAGGAACGGCCGGTGGCGCCGAAGGATGAACCAACGGCGGATTTGTTCGTGACCGAACCCGATTACTTTCGGACGATGGGAATTCCCCTGAAGCAGGGCAGGGACTTTAGTGAACGAGATGATCATAACTCGACGCCGGTGGTGATAATCAGTGACATGTTCGCGCGCCAGTTCTTTCCTGGCGAGAATCCCATTGGTAAACGCATTAAGCCTGGCCTCAGTACCTGGGACAATGATCCTTCAAAAATGTCTGAGATCATCGGCGTCGTAGCTGACATTCATAATCGCGCGCTTAACACCGATCCTAAACCCGTCTACTACCTGCCACAGTCTCAAGTCCCCTTTAACGAAGTCGCTATGGTCGTTAAGACCAGCAACGATCCTCGGTCAATGATTAGTAGCGCGACCCGCGAGGTGCAGGCGATGGACTCAGACCTGCCGGTGTTCGGCGTCAAGACGATGGAAGAGTACGTTTCGTCGTCGGTTGCCGCGCCGCGCTTCAACACCACGTTGCTGGCGATCTTTGCGGGCGTCGCGCTGGTGCTGACCGTGATCGGTCTCTACGGCGTGATGAGTTATTCAGTCGCGCAACGCACGAACGAAATTGGCATTCGCATGGCCTTGGGCGCACAGACGCGCGACGTGCTCGGATTAATCGTCAAGGACGGCGTGAAAATTGTTGGCGTCGGCCTGCTTATTGGAATAGGTGGGGCGCTGTTGTTGACTAAGCTGCTCGAGAGTTTGCTGTTCGGGGTTACGACGCGCGACCCGCTAACGTTCGTATCCATAGCGGCTTTGCTTTCGGCCGTCGCCATGGTGGCTTGCTGCATTCCGGCATTACGCGCGACCAGGGTCGATCCGCTCGAAGCGCTAAGGTGCGAGTAAGCTTCATAGTTGATCGACAAAATTCCCGGAGGTAGATCGTGATCGCTGCAACTTATCAGGACGCGCGTTATGCGCTGCGCATGTTGCGCAAGAACCCGGCATTCAGTCTGATTGTTATCGCGACGCTCGCGTTGGGAATTGGCGCAAATGCGGCCATGTTTTCCCTGACTGATCGTGTGCTTTTGCAACGACTGCCCGTTGCCAATCCCGAACAACTTGCAGTGCTCACAACCCGCGATGCTTCTGACGGTAGAATGCGAGATAACTTTTCGTACCCGATGTATCGCGATCTACGCGATCGGAATGACGTCTTCTCCGGCGTCATTGCGCGTGCGGGCGCGCAAATGAACGTCAGCTATGGCGATTTGACTACCCGGGTGAGCGCGGAACTCGTGAGCGGAAATTACTTTGATGTCCTGGGCGTGCGTCCTTACGCAGGACGCCTGTTGACGCAGAACGACGATCTCACGCCGGGCGCACATCCGGTCGCCGTGATCAGTTATGGATTTTGGGAAAGACGGTTCGGCAAAGATCAATCGATCGTCGGCAAAACTATTCTGGCGAACGAGCACCCGCTGACGGTGCTGGGAATAACTCCTCCGGAATTCTACGGAGTCTATCTGGCGAGTTCTCCGGACATCTGGGTGCCAATGATGATGACACCGGTATTCAATCCATTGCCGCCCACTCGCCTCGTAAAACGCACGCATTCATGGCTCACCGTAATGGCGCGTCGCAAGGACGGTGTTTCAAGCGAACAAGCGCAGGCATCACTGTCAGTTCTTTATCACCAGATTCGCGAAACAGAGGCGCAGCAACTCAGTAACGTCTTGGGTCCTCGTGATCTGGAACGTTTCAGGGCCCAGCAAATCGTTGTCGAGCCGGGTGGTCAGGGCTTTCAAAATCTCCAAAGACAAATGCGCACATCGTTGCTGCTATTGTTTGGGGCAACCTGTGCCATCCTGCTGATCCTGTGCGCGAACCTCACAAACCTGATGATGGCCCGGGCTACAGTGCGGGCGCCGGAAAATGCTTTGAGACTCGCTCTGGGAGCCAGTCGTTGGCGTTTGCTGCGGCAGTGGCTGACAGAAGGACTGCTGCTTTCGATCTGCGGCGGTTTGCTCGGCGTCTTTGTGGGAATCTGGATGAAGGCCGGCCTGATTCTGGTCATACCCGCCACTGTCAACATTAACTTGAGTTCGTCATTCGGTTGGCGGTTCGCGGGTTTTGTGATGCTCGTTTCAATCGTTGTCGGCTTGCTATTCACGCTGGCCCCGGCCATTCAGGCGGCCCGCAATTCTTCCACCCCTACGCTGCGTTTAGAGACGAGAAGTTTCACTGGCGCTGCAGGCTTCTTCAGCCTTCGCAGTGCTCTTGTGCTTTTGCAAGTTGCACTGTCGTTGCCGCTGCTGGTGGGCGCTGTCTTATTTCTTCGAACCCTGCAAAACCTGCGCGCCATTGATACGGGCTTCGGCAAGAACAATGTGCTGCTGGCAAGCATCAACCCATCATTGAATGGGTACTCGGCCGACAAGTCCCGCAACTTCTTCAACGATCTATTGTCCCGCATTCGTGCAACTCCAGGAGTCACGGCCGCAAGCCTGGCTACCGATTCGCCTTTGTCCGGAGGCTGGGACCAAAACGGATTAGTGGTCGAAGGTTACACGCCGCGCGAAGACGAACAGGTCGGCATCGACGCTACTTATATCTCTCCTGATTATTTCAAGACGTTGGAGGTTCCGTTTGCCGGCGGTCGCGACTTTACTCAACAGGACACCATCGGCAGTCCCAAAGTAGCAATCATCAACCAGAAAATGGCGCAGTATTTTTTTGGCGACAGTAATCCAATCGGAAGGCGGATTGGAATGGAGAAAGTTCCGGACATCACGATCGTCGGCGTCGTCAAGGATGCGAAGTACGTAAGTTTGCGCGAGCCGATACGGCGGCATTTCTACGTTCCGATCATGCAACAGCAGAATGTTTTGGATCTGGTTCTACAGGTGAAGACCACCAACGATGCATCTGCGTTTGCCGGCACCGTGCGCAAGCAGGTAGAGGCGCTCGATCCGCACCTTCCCTTATATGACGTGATGACGCTCGACGGCGAAATCAACCGATCCCTGATCCAGGAACGCCTGTTGAGTTCGCTGACGACTTCTTTTGGTTTGCTGGCAACGTTGCTGGTCCTAATTGGACTCTACGGCGTGCTGAGTTTTTCGGTAGTTCGCCGGACGCGTGAAATCGGAATCAGGATAGCGCTCGGCGCCCAGCGACATAACGTTTTGCTGATGGTCATGAAACAGGGGATTGGCCTGGTGTTGATGGGTGCGCTCGTCGGCATCGGCTTATCATTGGCGATATCGCGATTCATGACCGCTTTGCTGTTTGGTATTTCGCCGACAAATGCGCTGACGTTGGCTGCTACGGCTGCCGGATTGATTTCAATAGCGATCGTTGCTTGTTACATCCCGGCGAGACGTGCGACGAAGGTGAATCCGCTCGAAGCGCTACGATACGAATGAAGTCATTGCCGATTGTCGATTGCCAATTGCCGATTAGCTTGGCGCGATAACACGCGCCGGTTTCCTGGTCAGCGCCAATCATCTACGCAATCGGCAATCGGAAATCGGAAATTAATAACATGGACACACTATTCAAAGACATCCGTTTTGGCATTCGCAGTCTTTTGACGCGACCGGCTTTCGCCGCCGTGGCCATCATCACGCTGGCACTCGGGATTGGCGCCAACACGGCCATCTTCAGCGTGATTAATGCCGTGCTGCTACGACCGCTCAGCTATGAGCAACCCGATCGTTTGGTGACGTTTCGCTCCAATCAGTCGGCGCTTGATTTAGCTGATGTGATTGCGTCGAGCAAGACGTTCACGAAGATTGGCGGCGAAGTGCTGGCGCCTTTAGCTTACACCGCCGGATCTGAGCCAATGCAAATTCAGGTGGGCCAAGTGAGCGGTAGTTACTTCGAGACGCTCGGCGTCAACGCCGCGCGCGGTCGCTACCTCAACGCGAATGACGATCAGGACGGCGGTCCTTTCGTCGTCGTGCTCAGTCATGCTTTATGGCAACGGCAGTTTGGTGGCGACCAGAACATCCTGGGCAAAACCATTCCGCTGAGCGGCAACTCATACACCGTGATTGGTGTGATGCCGCCGGGCTTTAAATCACCGCGCGAGAATTCCGAGGCCTGGACGCCGGTCCACATTTCAAATCCGGTGGCGGCGAATTTTCGCGGCGTTCATTTTCTGCGAACTTATGGACGGCTGGCGCCGGGCGTCACTCTGCAACAGGCCAGCGCTGAGATGCGCCTGATCGACGGTCAGCTGGCACAGCAGTATCCGGCGGATAATAAGAACCGCAGCACCGCACTCATCGCCTTGCAGGAAAGAATTGTCGGCCAATCGCGGGGCGCTCTGCTGATTCTGTTCGCGGCAGTCAGCCTGGTGTTGCTGATTGCCTGTGCGAATTTCGCAAACCTGCTGTTGGCGCGAGGCGCAGAACGAGGACGCGAGATTGTAATTCGTACCGCGCTAGGCGCAGGCCGCTGGAGAATCGTGCGGCAACTCCTGACCGAGAGCATTTTGATCGCCGTCGTGGGTGGGGCAATCGGCGTGGTCTTTGCCTGGTGGGGCATCAATCTTCTGATCGCCTTGAAGCCGGCAAATCTGCCACGGCTCGACGAGATTGGAGTAGATGTGCGCGTCTTCGGTTTCACGCTCGGAGTCTCTCTGCTGACCGGACTGGTTTTCGGATTGTTGCCCGCATGGACGGCTTCGCGGGCTGCGGCCAGTTCCGGCTTGAAAGAAGGCGCGCGGGGCGCGAGTTCGTCCCGATCTCAACAGAGGCTGCGCAATGTATTTGTCGTCGGCGAGTTGGCGGTCGCACTCATCCTGTTGGTAGGCGCGGGATTGTTGGTTAAGACATTTTGGAAGCTGCGAAATGTTGAGCCCGGATTCAACCCTGAGCATCTGCTCACCATGCGCGTCGAGCTGCCCGAGACCCGTTACAAAGAGGTCGAACCGCAGACACGCTTTCGCGCTCAGGCTCTCGCCAACATTAATTCCGTGACCGGCGCCCAGGCTGCTATGGTGAGCGAATTACCTTTGAGCGGTGATTCGCTGAATCATGATTTTTTAATTGAAGGCCGGCCCCCAATTGCCCCGGGCGACGAACCGAGTCTGGAGACGCGCAGCGTGATGGGTGACTACTTTCACGTGATGCAGATTCCATTGAAGAGCGGCCGGGACTTTCAAAAGCAGGATTTCGATCCTAATGCGCCGTTGGTGGGCATCGTCAATGACGAGATGGCCAGGCAGTATTTTCCGAATGAGAGCCCGCTGGGCAAACGCGTACGCTGGGCGCGTAATCCGACCGTCCAATGGATCGAAATTGTCGGCGTCGCCGGCAACGTGAAGCACTTCGGTCTCGATCTGCCCGAGCAACCGGCGCTCTATTCGCCTTACACGCAAATCAATTCGTGGAAGCGTTGGATGTCCTTCGCCGTCCGAACTCAAGGCGATCCGTCCGCCATGACGCAGGCAGTCAAGGAACAGATTTGGAAAGTTGATTCGCAACTGCCGATTACCAGAGTGCAAACGATGAACGAGGTCTCGGCGGCGTCGTTTGATGCGCGTCGGTTCAATATGTTGTTGCTGACGTTATTCGCGGGTCTGGCGCTGGTGCTCGCGGCGGTCGGCGTATACGGTGTCATGTCTTATGCCGTGACCCAACGCACACACGAGATTGGAATCCGCATGGCACTCGGAGCACAAGTTGGAAACGTGATGAGGTTGGTGATGAAGGGCGGACTAATGATCGCCCTCGTGGGCGTGTCGATCGGTCTGGCCGGCGCATTTGCGCTGACGCGTCTGATGAGCAGCTTGCTGTTCGATGTCGCGCCGACAGACAAAGCTACGTTCGGCGGAGTCTCGCTGCTGTTGCTCTTGATCGCGCTGGCGGCGTGTTACATTCCGGCGCGCCGCGCGACGAAAGTCGATCCACTTCAGGCGCTTCGATACGAGTAAGCTTGTAACGCAAACTGTTAGTTTCCGCATCGCCAGACATGACTTGGCACGACGCATCGCAAACTAACGGTTTGCGTTACTAAAGGAGGATTGATCGGTGACCACACTACTCCAGGATCTACGTTACGGCGCGCGCATGTTGCTCAAGACGCCGGCCATAACTTTCATCGTGATTCTCGCATTGGCGTTGGGCATTGGCGCCAACACGGCAATCTTCAGCGTGCTGAATGCTGTGGTCCTGCGGCCGTTGCCCTTCGACCATCCTGATGAGCTTTTGTTCCTCAACGAACGCAGTCCGGTGATGGACGAGATGTCGATTTCTTATCCGAATTTCATCGACTGGCGAAATCAGAATCATGTGTTTGAAAAGATCGGAGTTTGCAATCGTAACAGTTACAACCTGACGGGCTATGGCGAGGTCGAAAGGATTCCGACGGCCCAGTGTTCGGCCGATTTGTTTGCCGCGCTGCGCGCCACTCCGCTCGTCGGGCGAGTCTTCAATAACGATGAAGACAAACCGGGCGCAGCGCCGGTTGTGGTTTTGAGTTATGCGCTGTGGCAGCGCCGGTTTGCTGGGCAGTCGAGCATTCTCAATCAATCAATCACGCTCAACGGGAAAAGTTACACGGTAATCGGGGTGATGCAGCCCGAGTACGCTTATCCTCTGCGCGCTGAAATGTGGGTCCCGGTGGGGCCGTTGTCGGATGACTGGAAGGAGCGCGGCAATCATCCTGGGCTATATGGCGTCGGTCGTATGAAGCCCGGCGTCACGCAGGCACAAGCGCAAGCCGACATGAACAACATCGCGGCGAATCTGAGCAAGGAGTATCCGAATTCAAATACCAATACAGGCGTTCGCCTGCGCACGATGATGGAGATTCTGGTCGGCAGCACCGTTAAGCAGACGCTGTGGATACTATTTGGCGCCGTCGCGTTCGTGCTGTTGATTGCGTGTGCCAATATCGCAAACCTTTTGTTGGCGCGCGCAACTGGACGACGCAAAGAGATGGCGATTCGCGCGGCGATGGGAGCAGGACGCTGGCGAATCGCACGACAACTCCTAACCGAAAGCTTGATGTTGGCGCTCATCGGCGGCGGGCTCGGGTTGATCATTGCTCGACTGGGAGTGAAGTTCATCCTGTTCATCAGCCCAACCGCAATTCCGCGCTCGCGGGAAATCGGTCTGGATTGGAAGGTCCTGGCCTTCACCCTCGGCGTGTCCGTGTTGACTGGAATACTTTTCGGATTGGTGCCGGCGCTGCAGGCGGGTGAAGTCGATGTTCATGAAACCTTGAAGGAAGCAGGACGAGGGACCTCAGCCAGACATTGGCTGCGCAGCTCGCTCGTGATCGTGGAAGTGGCCACCACGATGGTGCTCCTGATTGGCGCTGGCCTGATGATTCGCAGCTTTTATCGGTTGGGAAATGTGAACCCCGGATTCTCGTACGAAAACCTGACCAGCTTTAACGTTACGCTGCCGCAGAGAAAATACACCACCGAAGAACAGCGGAGTTCATTCTTCAACAATCTGGTGGCGAACCTCAAGACTCTGCCGGGCGTGCAAGTTGCCAGCGCTGCGTCGGGCCTGCCGCTGGGCAATAACGGGTGGCAGACATCATTCATGGTTGATGGCCGGCCCAAGCCGGCGCCGGGAGACACACCACTGATGGAAGCGTGCACGGTGACGCCTGATTACTTTCGCGCGATGAATATTCCACTCTTGCGCGGACGTTACTTTAACGAACATGACGACCGTTCCTTCATCGCCGGCAAGGATCTCAGCGGCGCCGACGATGGTCAGCGTCTGTTAGCCGGCGTTAATGTGATCATCATCGATGAGGAGTTTGCCAAAAAGTATTGGCCGAATGAGGAGGCGGTTGGCAAACAAATCAGGTTTGGCACTCAGGAAGGTGCGCCGGCGCTCGAAGTCGTAGGGGTCGTGGGCCGCGTAAAGATGGAGGGTCTCGATACGGACTCGAACCGCGTGCAGGGGTACTTTTCGTTTTCGCAAGTGCCGTTCAATAACATGGCTGTGATTGTTAAAGGTCAGAGCGACCCCAATCAATTGATCGCCTCGGCGCGTAATCAGGTAAGGGCACTCGATGCGGATCAGCCGATCTACAACATTCGCACGATGGAAGAGATTCGCGGCAATTCAATCGCGCCGCAACGGCTGAACTTGACGTTGCTTAGCATCTTTGCCGGTATTGCGTTTGTGCTGGCCATCGTCGGCATCTATGGCGTGATGTCCTACGCGGTGACGCAGCGCACGCATGAGATTGGAATTCGCATGGCGATTGGCGCGCAACCGAGCGACGTGTTCAAAATGATCCTGGGGCAGGGAATGATGTTGACGGTCATCGGTATGGCCGCAGGACTGGTGGGCGCATTTTTACTGACGCGCTTGATGGCGACCATGCTCTTCGCCATCAAGCCGACGGACCCGTTAACTTTTTCGGCGGTTGCCGTGCTGCTGCTCTTGATTGCGTTGATGGCGTGTTACATTCCCGGACGGCGAGCCACCAAAGTCGATCCGGTGAATTCGCTGAGATACGAATGACATGTCGTCGGTTGCACCAATAGTCAAAAACCGGATGCCGAGAATTCTCATCGCCGATGATCAGCCCGACGTGTTAACCGCGTTGCGTCTGCTGCTTAAGGGTGAAAGCTATGACATCTCACCAGCGTCCTCTCCCGCGGCTGTCTTAAAAGTTGTCGAGAGACAGGAACTCGATCTCGTTCTGATCGATCTCAATTACACGCGAGACACAACGTCCGGAAGTGAAGGGTTGGAATTGCTTTCGCGCATACGCGCGATCGATCCGACTTTGCCGGTGGTGGTGATGACCGCGTGGGGCAGCGTCGATGTGGCGGTCGAGGCGATGCGTCGCGGGGCGCGCGATTTCATTCAAAAACCATGGGACAACGCGCGGTTGCTGTCGGTGGTGCGCACGCAAATAGAACTAGCGCAAGCTCTACGCCGGAGTCAGCGGCTGGAGGCCGAAAACCTGACACTGCGCGACGATGGCGGTCCGGCCAAACGTCCGCAGACGATCGCCGAATCGCCGGCCATGAAATCGATCATGAACGTGGTCCAGCGCATCGGTCCGGCAGACGCCAACGTACTCATCACCGGCGAAAACGGAACGGGCAAAGAAGTCATTGCGCGTTCGCTGCACGCCGTGTCCGATCGCGCGTCTAAGCCATTGGTCTCCGTAAACGCGGCGGCCCTTTCGGAAGGATTATTCGAGAGTGAATTGTTCGGCCATGTGCGCGGGGCATTTACCGACGCCAAGGCCGATCGCGTGGGACGATTTGAGTTGGCTGACGGCGGCACACTGTTTCTCGACGAAATCGCCAACGTGCCGATGACGCTGCAGCCGAAACTCTTGCGCGTGTTGGAGACGGGTGAGTTCGAGCGGGTGGGTTCGTCAAAGACTCGCAAAGTCAATGTCCGAGTATTGTCTGCGACCAACGCCGATCTGAAAGCTGATGTGGCCGTCGGAAAGTTTAGGCAGGATTTGATGTTCCGACTGAACACTGTCGAGATTCATTTGCCGCCCCTGCGCGAACGCCGCGAAGATGTGGCGCCGTTGGCCGAGCTCTTTCTGCAACAACACAGCGAGCGTTATCGCCGCGGGCGGATGTGGTTTACCGACCAGGCGCTCGAGGCTCTGCGCGCCCATTCATGGCCCGGCAACGTACGCGAACTGGACCATGTAGTTGAGCGGGCGGTGCTGATGAGCGCCACTGAGACAGTGAGCGCGATGGATCTCGCACTGCAAACCACACCCGCAGCGCAACTCTCCGCACGGCTCGAAGAAATGAGCCTCGAAGACGCCGAGCGTCTATTGATTACCAAAGCCCTGGCTCGATTCGATGGCAATGCCAACCGCGCCGCCGAAGCCCTGGGTCTCAGTCGCAGCGCGCTCTACCGCCGCCTGCAAAAGTATGGGTTATCATGACCCCGTGACCACGCCTGCCAAGCCATACCGGGACCAAAACACATTCTCACATCTCGATCCCGGTGCGCCTCGGGCTCGCCTGAAATTTGAGCGCCGCGTGACGGTCCTGGCGTTGACGGCCGGTCTTCCTGGCGTCGCTCTGTGCGCTTTTCTGCTCTGGTTCGATGGATATTCCAGCCGCACGCAATGGACCGTTGATCTTTTTCTCGTTTGTCTGTGGCTGGGCGTCGCGGCGAGTCTTAAGAATCGAGTCGTGCGGCCATTGCAGACTCTCTCGAACATCCTGGCGGCGATTCGGGAAGGCGATTATTCAATCCGCGGACGCCGGGCGACCACTGGCGATGCGCTTGGCGAAGTGATGCTCGAGGTAAACGATCTTGGAGCTACGCTGCGCGGACAAAGGCTGGGGGCGATGGAGGCGACGGCCTTACTGCGGACGGTGATGTCTGAGATCGATTCGGCGATCTTTGCTTTCGATCCATCGCAACAGTTGCGTCTGGTGAATCGGGCCGGTGAAAGGCTGCTGGCGCAGCCGGCGGCGTTGTTGCTGGGCCGCACCAGTGAGGAGCTTGGTTTGGCAGATTGTCTGAACGGCGATGACGATCGGGCGCCCGGCGCGACGCAGATGGTTTTTCCCGGCGGGGCGGGCCGTTGGGAAATTCGCCGTGGAACGTTTCGCGAAGGCGGCATGCAACATCAGTTGCTCGTCTTGACAGACTTAAGCCAGACGCTGCGCGAAGAGGAGCGTTCCGCTTGGCAGCGCCTGCTGCGCGTGCTGGGCCACGAATTGAACAATTCGCTGGCGCCGATTAAATCGGTGGCAGGGAGCCTCGCAGACTTGATCGAGCGCGATACGCGACCCGCCGACTGGCGCGAGGACATGCATCGCGGACTGGAAGTAATTTCTTCGCGCGCTGATTCGCTGGCGCGATTTATTGAATCGTATTCCAAGCTCGCACGCCTCCCGCCACCGCGCTTCGAACGTCTGCGCATTGGCGACTTGGTCAGGCGCGTGGCCGCGCTGGAGACCCGTCTGCCCGTAAAGGTCGCCGGCGGACCCGATGTCGCAGTGCGCGCAGACAGCGCCCAGCTCGAACAGTTGCTGATTAATCTGATTCGCAACGCAGTCGATGCCTCGTTGGAAAACCGTGGCGGCGTCGAAGTCGAATGGACCCGGCAGAATGGCAAGCTGATTGTTTCGGTGAAAGATGAAGGGCTGGGTCTCGCGAATACGACGAATCTTTTTGTCCCGTTCTTTACCACCAAGGTGTCAGGATCGGGAATCGGCCTGGTGCTCTCGCGCCAGATTGCCGAATCGCACGGCGGCAACGTGACGCTCGAGAATCGCCCCGATGTGTCTGGATGCGAAGCCAAATTGATATTGCCGGCGTAGAGATAAGATCAAAACCAAAAGGCAGTTCATGCAGACCTCACTTCCTCCGAGCCATTCCGGATCTGCACTCTCAAGCGAAAAAAGTTTTAGCGATGCTTCGTCCATGAAACCTGAGGCTCAAAAGAGCATTTGACTGAACGGGCGCTGCTTATCCCAACTTGCAACCATTAACGCTCGCAGACAGGAAATATCAAAACGTCTTCAGCTGACTGAATCCGATTGCATCCGTGGGTTGATGACCATATTATCGACTCACGCGACTAAGCGATCGACGAACCTCCACCCGGCACAGGTCCGACGCTCCGAAACAATTACCGGCAAGTGATCGATCTCGGTTTGCGGGAACGATCCGCCATTAATCGTTTCAAAATGTGTGCGTTAGAGGTATGAGCTAGCCCTGCCAGATTTGTGCGGCGCCTCCATATCGCTCTCAGTATCAGACACTTCATCCCCCGACGGGGATCGTGTCGGTTGTTGGCGGGACGTGCGCGGTTCTGATCCGTTTGATCGGGCGGGAGAAATAGAAGGGTGCTGCGAAACAAAATGAAGCAGACACCTGTATGGAATGATCCAAAACTAATCAAAACAAATGCGCTTGCCCCAAACTCAAGCACTTCAAAACTCACAAACTCATTTCCCTCGGTCTCACGGACTCCGGCCGACGGTCCATGGAAAGTTCATCTGTCGCGGGAATGAAAAACTGTACCTTCGCGGTGTGACTTACGGGCCGTTTCGTCCGGATGAAACGGGAAATGAATACGGCGAGTCGCACGTCGTCGCCCAGGACTTCCGGCGCATGACGGAGAGTGGAATCAATCTGGTGCGCACGTATACCGTGCCGCCTCGCTGGTTCCTCGATCTGGCTGCGACTTCCGGGCTCTTGGTCATGGTCGGTTTGCCGTGGGAGCAGCACGTCACCTTTCTGGATGACGACCGAACTGCGAAGCGTATCGAACAAAACGTTCGCGCCGCCGTGAGGAGTTGTGAAAATCACCCGGCCATTCTTTGCTACGCGATCGGCAATGAAATTCCAACCTCCATCGTTCGCTGGTCGGGTGCGCGACGCATCGCGCGTTTTATCGAAAGGTTATATCGCGCCGGAAAAGCTGAGGATCCTCGGGGATTGTTTACCTACGTGAACTATCCCTCGACAGAGTATCTCGATCTACCGTTTCTCGACTTTCTCTCTTTTAACGTCTACCTCGAACGGCAGACGGATCTGGACCGATATCTTGCCCGGCTGCAAAACCTCGCCGGTGAGCGGCCGTTGGTGATTGCTGAAATTGGTCTGGACAGCCGTCGCAACGGCGAAGAGGCGCAGGCTGAGTCGCTCAGTTGGCAGATTCGTACTTGCTTCGAGAGTGGATGTGCCGGCGCAGTCGCGTTCGCCTGGACCGACGAGTGGTTTCGCGGCGGCTACGAGATCGAGGATTGGGATTTTGGTTTGACGAGGCGCGACCGAATGCCGAAGCGGGCGCTGGGCGCTGTTGCGAAGGCATTCGCCAGCGTGCCTTTCGCAGACGATTGCGAGTGGCCCAGCATTTCGGTGGTCGTTTGTAGTTATAACGGCGCCCGGACGATCGCTGACACGTTGAATGGCCTCGCAAAGCTCGACTACCCGAACTACGAAGTGATAGTCGTTAATGACGGCTCGATCGATCAAACCGCGAAGATCGCCAGCGAATTCTCATTCAATCTGATCAGCACTGAGAATCGTGGACTGAGCAACGCGCGAAATACCGGCGCGGAAGCGGCGACGGGCGACATCATCGCTTACATTGACGACGATGCTTACCCGGATCCGCATTGGCTGAAATATCTGGCCCACACTTTCATGACTACCGACTACGCAGCCGTAGGCGGACCAAATATCGCGCCCGTGAATGACGGACGCATCGCTCAATGCGTGGCTCATTCTCCCGGCGGACCCGTGCACGTGCTGCTCAACGATCGCGACGCCGAACACATACCGGGATGCAACATGGCGTTTCGGCGATCGGCCCTGTTGGCGATTGGTGGCTTCGATTCGCGTTTTCGCACCGCGGGCGACGATGTAGATGTGTGTTGGCGCATACAAGAGCGCGGCTGGAAAATTGGTTTCAATCCGGCGGCCATGGTTTGGCATCACCGGCGCAACTCGCTGCGCATGTACTGGCGGCAACAGAAGGGCTACGGACGAGCGGAAGCCTTGCTGGAAGCGAAGTGGCCCGCAAAGTATAACGGCGCCGGTCACGTCACCTGGGGCGGCAGGATCTACGGCAACGGTCTAACCCGCGCGCTCGGATTTAGTCGCGGGCGAATCTATCAAGGCACATGGGGTGTCGCGCCGTTCCAATCGATTTATGAACCCGCGAGCAACGGAATTTTATCGCTTCCACTGATGCCTGAATGGTATCTGCTGGTTTCGATACTCACAGTGATCACTGCGCTGGGCTTTTCGTGGCGGCCGTTATTCGCGGCTGCACCGCTGCTCTTGTTCGCGATCGGTGCCCTGATCGCTCAGGCGGTGCGGAGTGCCGTTCGTGAATTGGCGGTCAAACCGACAAACGGAAGACTCAACGATGTGGCGGCGCTCGCGCTCATTAGTTTTATGCATTTGCAGCAACCGCTGGCGCGTTTGATTGGGCGGCTCCGTTCAGGACTAACAGTATGGCGACGCCGCGGGCGGGCTGGTCTCGCGTGGCCCTGGCCGCGCCGAACTTTTATCTGGAGTGAAGAGTGGCAGACGCCAACTGAGCGCCTCGCGGCGATTGAGCAGGAACTGCTGCGTGACGGCGCCGTAACCAGGCGCGGCGGCGATTTCGATCGTTGGGACCTCGAAGTGCGCGGTGGGTTGCTCGGTTGCGCGCGCTTATTGATGGCGATCGAAGAGCATGGCGCGGGCAAGCAGTTAATGCGTTTCCGCACGTGGCCAAAACTCTGGCGCATGGCAATGGTGCTGGCTTTGGCCTTCGGCGCACTCGGTCTGGGCGCGGCAATCGATCAATCTGAGTGCGCGGCAATAGCCCTCTGGTTAATGGCCGGCTTGATCGGCTTCCGTTCATGGAAAGAAAGCGCGGCCGCGCAAGCCGCGATCCTTTTTACCATTGAGGAGCGAATCAATCGCCCGACATACGGTTTTAGTCAGTTGCAGCCTTTGCCGTCAGACGATTAGACAAATGTTTCTGTCTACCGACATCGCTCTCTATCGCCGTCTGCTTAGGCTGACTCGTGCCTACTGGCTGCGGCTGATGACTATTTTTCTGCTTGATCTCTTGAGCGCGCCACTGCTTCTGCTGGCGCCCATCCCCCTCAAAATCGCAGTCGACAACGTCATCGGCGGCGCGCCCCTCCCGCACGTTTTGACGATGGTCGTTCCAGCCTTCATGGCCCAATCGGTTTTCTGGCTGTTGCTGATTGCGGCCGCGATGCAGGTGTTGCTGGCATTGCTCGGCCAATTGAAGGAGATGTGGAGCTACATACTCCAAACTTCAACCGGCGAAAAGCTCACACTCGATTTTCGCGCGCAGATATTCGAGCGACTACAACGACTATCGCTCACGTTTCACGACACGCGCGGCACATCCGATTCAATCTATCGAGTGCAGTATGACGCGCCCTCGGTGCAGTGGATCAGTATCTATGGAGCAATTCCGCTGATCTCTGCGATGGCTACGTTGCTCGTCACCATTTGGGTGACGGCGCGCATCGATTGGCAGTTGGCGATTGTGGCCCTGGCGGTTTCACCTTTCCTGTTCGTTTTCTCGCGTTCGTACAAGAAGAAGATGCGCCCGCGGTACAAGGCGGCGAAAGCGCTGGAAAGCGATGCCATGCACGTGGTCCAGGAAACCTTGACGAGCCTGCGCGTCGTCAAAGCCTTCGGCCGCGAACCTGATGAACACGAGCGTTTCCTTCGCTACTCGCAAGAAGGAGTCAAGGCTAGGACCGGTCTGGCAAAATCCGAGGGCATCTTCGGATTGCGCATTAACCTGACTACGGCCGTCGGGACCGCGACGGTTCTGCTGGTCGGGATAATGAACGTGAGACGCGGCGTGCTCAGCCTGGGCGAGCTGCTGATGGTTTTGAGTTACGTCGCCAATCTCTATTCACCCTTAAAGACGATCAGCAAGACAGTGGGAACACTGCAGTCATCATTTGCAGGGCTCGAGCGAGCCATCGAGGTGCTCGACCATGTGACGGACGTTGAAGAGCGTGAAGACGCGAAACCTCTGGCGCGAGCGCGCGGAGAAATCGAGTTTCGCAACGTGTCCTTTGCCTACGACGGGCGCAATCCGGTGCTCCGCAACGTGTCATGTGAAATACCCGCGGGTGCGCGACTGGGAATTGCCGGACGGACCGGTTCAGGCAAGACGACGTTGGCGAGTCTGATCACGCGCTTCTACGATCCGACCGACGGTCGAATACTTCTCGATGGCGTGGATCTGCGCGATTACCGTCTTGCCGACCTGCGCAATCAATTCGCGATTGTGCTTCAGGAGCCAGTGCTCTTCTCAACTACCATCGCGGAGAATATCGCGTACGGCCGTGCCGGCGCGACCGAAGCCGAGATTATCGCGGCAGCCAGAGCCGCCCACGCGCATGACTTCATTATCAATTTGCCTGAGGGTTATCAGACTGTCGTAGGGGAACGCGGCATGCGCCTCTCTGGCGGCGAGCGCCAAAGAATTTCGCTCGCGCGCGCTTTTTTGAAGGACGCCCCGATTCTGATTCTCGACGAGCCGACCAGTTCGGTCGATATGAAAACCGAAGCGATGATCATGGAAGCGATGCAAGCGTTAATGGTGGGCCGGACGACTTTGATGATCGCGCACAGATTAAGCACGCTCGACGAGTGCGACATCCGTTTCGAGATGGTTGCGGGCGAGGTGCATGAGCCGGTCGAGCGCAAATTGGCTTTGGCTGCTTCTATAAAATCGTGAACGTAATTGAAACGCAGAAACTAACTGATGTGCTGAGGTTGCTGCTGGCCGGTAATGGATTTGCCGGACGAGCACTCGCATCTGTCGAGCGCGAAGCGAACGTCTATTCCAGCACCTTTCCGAGCGAGATTGTGCGCTGTTCATTCAGCGACGGCAGCCGCGTAGCCCTTTTGTGCAAGCATCAATTTGGAACGAATTATCCGGGGCACGGTCATTGGGGCGATCTCGAATATGAGGGACTCGTCTATCGCGAGCTGCTCATGTCGCAGCCCTTGCCGACGGCGCATTTTCATGGGCTCTACAGCGACGCTGATGCCGGCTGGACGTTCCTGGCTGTTGAATATCTGGAAGACGCGATGCGTGTCAATAAGCTTGAGCAACCTCAGGGGATGGGCGCTGCCGCACGCTGGATCGCCGAGTTTCATCGCTCTTACGAATACCAACGAAACCTGAGCCAGCGCGTCGCGCTGAAGCAGTACGACCGCGATTACTTCATGGGGTGGGCCAGTCGTACCTCGGCTTTTGCGGGGCCGCTCCACGAACGATTTCCCTGGCTCGCATCGCTATGCGGAAACTTCGAGCGGGCGCTGGACGCATTGCTGTCAGCCCCGTCGACAGTAATTCACGGCGAATACCAGCCGCATAACGTCCTTGGCCGTGACGGGCGGGTATATCCGGTTGATTGGCAGTCTACGGCGATCGGCGCGGGTGAGATTGACCTGGTGGCGCTGCTCGACGGGCCGTGGGATGAAGAGACCGTGAAGCATTGCATCAATCAGTATCAAATCACGCGCTGGCCCAACGGCGCGCCCGATACGTTCGAACCAGCCATGACGGCAGCGAAGATCTATTGGCAACTGCGCTGGCTGGGTGACATGCCCGAACTGACTGTCGACGCTGATTTGCTTTGGCGATTTGATCAGTTGCGCGCCGCCACTGAGCAGCGAGGAATTTTTGCATGACACGCCCGTTGCGCTTGATTGTCATTGGCACTCTGGCCTCAGATCCCTATGCGGGCATGGCCTGGATGCACATGCAAATCGCGGCCGGTTTGCGGCGGCTGGGTCACGATGTCTATTACTTCGAGACGACCTCAACCTGGCCTTACGATCCACTGCGACAGACACGTGTCTACGATTCAGATTATGCCGTGCCTTATTTGCAGAGAGTCGCGGACAGCTTTGGTCTCGGAGACCGCTGGGCCTATCGGCGAAGTTACTCGGACAACGAATGGCTGGGAATGTCGCGCGCGAAGGCAGAAGACCTGTTGCTCACGGCTGACGCAGTCTTCAATGTGGCCGGGGCCACCGCGGTGCGCCACGACGGTTTGAAAGTTGGGCGTCTGATCTACTTCGGCACTGATCCGGTGTTCGACGAAATCTGTTACGCCAACGGCGAAGAACGTGGCCGCAAAGTTGTCGACTCGCATGACGAGTTTGTTACCTACGGCGAGAACATCGGCCGCCCTGACTGCAAGGTGCCGGCGTTTCCGCGGCTGCGCGCGACGACTCGGCAGCCCGTGCTGATCGATCTCTGGCGCAACGGTCCGCCTACGAAAAATGCGTTTACGACTGTAGGGAATTGGAAGCAGGCCGGTTGTGAATTCGAATTTCAGGGCGAGCGGTACCAGTGGAGCAAGCATTACGAATTTTTGAAAGTTATCGATCTGCCGCGGCGGGTCTCGCAGCAATTTGAGCTGGCCATGAATCTGGCCGAAGTGAATCAACACGGCGAAGGTACGGCGATACCGGCCTATGGCATCACGTCAGCAGAGAAAGAGATGCTGCGCTCTCATGGCTGGCGGCTGGTCGATGCGCCCGAGTTTTCCACTGACCCTTGGCGGTATCGCGATTATGTCCAACCGTCGAGGGGCGAATTCACAGTCGCGCGCGATCTGCATGTGCGCATGAAGAGTGGCTGGTTTAGTGAACGCAGCGCTTGTTATCTCGCGGCGGGGCGGCCGGTCGTGACCCAGGACACTGGTTTCGGCAGCGTTCTGCCGACCGGCGAGGGCCTGTTTGCCTTCGAGACGATCGATGATGTGCTGGCGGCTTTTGACGCGATTCAAACAGATTACGAAAAGCAAAGCCGCGCCGCCGCGGCGATTGCCGATGAATACTTCAACGCCGGGCGGGTGCTGGAGAAACTTTTGAAGGACCTCGGATTGTGAAGCACTTGATTGTTAATGCCGATGACTTCGGCCAAAGCGCCGGAATCAATCGCGGCATCATCACGGCGCGCGAGCAGGGAATCGTGACCAGCGGAAGTCTGATGGTTCGTTGGCCGTATGCGCCGGAAGCGGCTGCGTACGCGCGCGCGCATCCGGAGTTTAGCGTCGGCTTGCATCTCGATTTTGGTGAATGGGTTTTTCGCAATGACGAATGGCAGCGACTGTATGAAGTGGTGGATACCGACGATGAGGCCGCAGTGAGGAAAGAGGTAGCCAACCAGATCGCCGAGTTTCGTTCGCTGGTCGGCAGGAATCCGACGCACATCGACTCGCATCAGCACACGCACAGGCAAAACCCGGCGCTCGAAATCGTCACCGAATTCGCGAAGCAGATCGATTGCCCGCTGCGCCAGTGCAGTTCGGAGATCACATACGTCGGAGGCTTCTATGGGCAGACGTCCGATGGCGTCACTTTGCCGGAAATAATTTGTGTCGAAGGCCTGCTTAAGATTCTACGGGAGCTGCCTGAAGGTGTGAGTGAGCTGGGATGTCATCCCGGATTCGCCGACGATCTGGAAACCATGTACAGGGACGAACGCCTGCATGAAATCGAAGTGCTGTGCGATCCGCGAATCAAAACGGCCCTCGCGGAACTTGGCATCGAGCTCACCTCCTTCGCGGACCTGAAATCATCGGCGTATCCCTCGCCTGGTTTAGAGCCGGGCCACAGCGCGGCGTCTCTCGAGATACACCCCGTGGGCTGAGAGCCATGAGCCTGGTAAACCCCGAACAAATATCAGCGTTCTTAAAGCGCCTGGTGTGTGGCTGGTGTTTGCTTCTCGTGTTCGCGCCGGCTGTCGCCGCTCAGCCCCGCGCACTTGCCGTCACTAAACCGCGACAGCATATCAACGATCTGGCTGCGGCCATCGATCCTTCGCGTTCCGCGCGACTCGAAAATGTCCTGTCGAATCTCAACGAGCGCACCGGAATCAATTTCGTCGTGGTGACGATCAAAACCGCCGGCCCCGAGGATTTGTTTCAGCTCTCGAATTCGTTGGCGACTGAATGGACGATTGGATCGCCGGCGGCCCCGGACAAGAGCGTCCTCCTTTTTATTACCACTGACACCGCAAAGTTTTTCACGCTGTCGAGCGGCGGGGCGACACAGGTATTACCGAACGGGCTCGTCGGCGCAATGGGCCGCCGGATGCGAGTGCTGTTCGAGCAACGTGACTTCGGTACAGGTCTCGAAACCGGCGTCAAGCTGTTTGCCGACATTCTGGGCCAGTACTCGAACTTCAATTATGAATCGTTGAATGGCTCACGGGCGGATTCGAACGGTGTGCCGCGGATTGCCAATGCCTCGTTCGAGTCAAGTAACGACGCGAACGGCCAGCAGGGCCGGCCACGTCTTTCTACGGTTGAGCGTAAGCCTCAGCCAACCCCGCCGGCGAATAGCACTGTTCCCGAACTGGCCAGCCGGCCTCAACCAGTCTTGCCGTTGACGAACTCAACGTCGGGCCGCACGATCACGACTTCTAAAGCCTCGGGTCGTGCACCCTTCGCGGTGCCACCTGAAAAGGCTGCGCCGATTTACATTCCGCGGTTGAATTCGCCGCCGATCATCGACGGCCGTCTGGACGATGCAGCGTGGAAAAGCGCCGCCACTCTCAAGGACTTCTATCAGGTTCAGCCGGGTGACAACACCCAGCCGTCGCAACCGACCGAAGTCCTGATCGGCCGCGACGATCGATTTCTTTACGTTGCGTTTCGGGCCCACGACTCCTCGGGTCATGTGCGCGCCACCATGTCGCCGCGCGATCAAATCAATGACGATGACACTGTGGGGATTTGGCTCGACACCTTCAACGATCAGCGCAAAGCCTACAAGCTGTTCTTCAATCCGCTCGGCATTCAATCCGATGCCGTAATCACAGAAGGGCAGGGCGAAGACGCGACGGTAGATATCGTCATGCAATCGAAAGGCATCGTGACGAACGATGGTTACGTGGTGGAAGTGGCGATCCCTTTCAAATCGCTTCGCTTCGACGCCGGCCAGGAGAAATTTTGGGGCCTGCACCTTGAGAGGCAAATAAGATATCCGAACGATGAAGTTGATTCATGGATGCCGATCTCTCGCGACGAATCCGGGTACCTGAACCAGGCCGGCCACCTGACCGGCTTCGATAGCATAGCGACAGGACACACACTCGAGGTCATTCCGACTCTCACCGTTTCTCAGCGCGCGCGACGCGTCACCACTGACAACCCCGCTTTCGCCGACGGCACGCGCATGGTGAATCAAGCGCCAAACTTCGCCCCGGGTATTACCGTGAAATATGGAATCCGCCCGAACGTGACGGCGAGTTTGACGGTGAATCCTGACTTCGCGGATGTTGAAGCAGATCGACCTGTGATTACGGCGAACCAGCGATTCCCCATCTTCTTTCCGGAGAAGCGACCCTTCTTTTTGGAAGGGGTAGACATTTTCAAGACGCCCTTGCAGGTGGTGCACACGCGCACGATCGTCGATCCGGATGTTGCCGGAAAGCTGACGGGCAAAGTCGGCCGCAATAGTTTCGGGGTCCTGTTTGCTTCAGATGCGGCTCCGGGAAACTACAGTGAAGACGATCGAAACGATCCAGCTAAGCGCGCGAAGATTGAGCCGTTCCTCGACAAGAATGCTTTGTTCGGCGTGCTTCGTCTGAAGCGCGATATCGGCCAGCAGTCGAGCCTCGGGATGATCGCGACGAGCTACAGCTTCATTCAAAACCACAATCAGACCGGCGGGTTTGATGGCCGCTTTCGATTGGATCCGCAAACTGTGGTGAACTTTCAAGTGCTCGGCACGACCACGCGGCGTTACTTCTACGATCCGGCGTTGGATACGAACGTCTATCGCACCGGCAATGGCCTCGGATATTCCTGGGGTTTCGAAAAGAGCAAGCGGCATTTCTTTATGGGCTTTAACGGTGAAGGCCGCAGCCGCGATTACGTTGCAGACGCCGGGTTCACGCGGCGGACGAATACGAATTACGAATCGGCATATCTCAGTTACAGCTCTGAGCCTAAGGCTGACGCCCAGCTGATCTCATGGCGAGTATCGAACACTTCATCTGCGAACTTTGATTGGCAAGGACGCAGTCAAAATTGGAGTAATTACTCGGAGCTCGGACTAAATTTTCGCCGACAGACCAGCTTCACCGCTGCTTACGACGAAAGTTATGAACGGCTATTTGAAGAAGAGTTTGGTGCGCAGCGAACTGCAGCGCATCCCGGCGCCTTCTTTGGCAGCGACCCCGAGCGGTCGACCCGGAAGCACAGCGTGAACTTCAGCGGCAACACGAGTCCCACGCAAAAATATTCTGTCTACGCTTTCTTCAGTCATACCTGGAATGCCTTCGATTACGACTTCGGCGCCGGTCCCCGATTCGCGCGCGTCAGTCCGCCTGCTCTCGCAGACCAAGGCGCCCCGCTCGATCCCGGGCCCGGAGACGCGACCGACGTGAGTATCGATCTTGCTTATCTGCCGATACCTGCGTGGCGCACGTCACTCAGTTACACCCGCAGCAAGCTGGTGCGGAAGGACACAGGGTTGACCGCCTTCAGCGATCAGATCTATTCGCTGAACAGCGAATATCACTTCACCCGCTTCGTCTTTGTGCGAGGCCGTCTGGATTACGATTGGCTGTCGTCAGATTTGACGGGCCAACTGTTGTTCGGTTGGACGCCGAATCCCGACACCGCCGTTTACGTTGGCTATGATGATTATTTGAATTACAAGCGGTTCAATTACAGGACCGGACAATTCGAGCGGGGACTCAGGCGTAATGAGCGGGTGCTCTTTGTGAAGCTTTCGTACCTCTTGCGGCGCACCTTCTAGCTAAATTCAACCAACCACCGATTGAGATTGCCGGCGTGGAATGCGCTTGGCGAAGTAAGCAACAGTGCGTTCCAGGCCTTCGCGCAATTGAATGGTCGGGTGCCAATTCAAGAGCTCCCTGGCGCGTTGAATGTTTGGTTGCCGCTGCCGCGGATCGTCCTGCGGCAAGGGCTCGTTCCGAATTCGTAAATCCTGGCCGCACACGCTCGCGACCTCCTGGGCCAATTCCTTAATGGTGAATTCGTTTGGGTTTCCCAGATTAACTGGTTCATGCCAATTCTCGACGTTCATGAGGCGAACCAGGCCGTCGACCAAATCATCGACATAGCAGAACGAGCGGGTCTGTTCGCCGCTGCCATAGATGGTCAACTCTTCACCCTTAAGTGTTTGCACGATGAAGTTCGAAACCACCCGTCCATCATTCTCCAACATCCGCGGGCCGTACGTGTTGAAGATTCGTGCGATCCTGATCTCGACCTTGTTCTGCCGGTGATAGTCAGCCATTAAAGTCTCGGCGACACGCTTGCCTTCGTCATAACAACTGCGGACCCCGATCGGATTGACGTTGCCCCAGTAATCCTCCGTCTGCGGATGAATGTGCGGGTCGCCATAGACTTCGGACGTCGACGCCTGGAGGATGCGCGCGCGCACGCGCTTGGCCAGCCCCAACATATTCATGGCGCCCATCACATTGGTCTTGACGGTCTTGACCGGGTTGTATTGATAGTGAATGGGCGAAGCGGGACAGGCGAGATTATAAATTTGATCGACCTCGAGCAGGATCGGCTCGATTACATCGTGCCGCAGTAATTCAAACTGCCGGTTATCAAACAGGTGCTCGATATTCTCGCGCCGGCCGGTGAAGAAATTGTCCAGACAGATTACCTGGTGCCCATCAGCCAACAGACGCTCACACAAGTGCGATCCTATGAAACCCGCGCCACCAGTAACTACTATTCTCATAAAGTCACGATCGAACCAGGATTCAGATTGAATGATTAAGTAAAGTTCTAATACCAGACGAGATTCGACTTAGGCAAGTCGATATCAGAAAGGGAAGATCAATCTTCCTTGCTGCCTTTTCGTCGCCACTTTGGGCCTTCAGTTATCTGACCTTCGGGCGTCACGACTACCTCGCCAACCTTGTTGCCCAGTACGAGGTCGGCCTCGTAGGCAAATTTCGGCGCATCGAGTTTTGTCACCTTGCCATCCTTGAGCTCTGCGCGAATTTCATCCCTGGCGACGGATTTGATTTTCCCGCGTCCGGCAGCTTTGCGAATTGCGTCCATGGCCGCGGCAGGAATCGCCGCGTTGTCCGCCGGAGTCTCGCGGTCAATGACTGAACCATCGACGGCCACATCCATCTCGCCCTGCCCGGTCTTGAACTCGAAATCGTAAATTGTTACGCCATTTTCTTTTTCCCTCGACGCCTTAGTGATTACACAACCAGGGCATTCGGTTTTTAGCGTCTCGGCGACCGGCGGCGGAAGCTTGAGACTATTCTTCTTCGCCTTTTTTTGCGCCTGAACTCCAGACGCAACGACCATCAGCACACACACAGCGCCGATTGCCGGGAGGAGATGTTTACGATTCACGGTTGGCTCCTTCTCTTAGTAATGCTTAATGCGCCTAATCTCAACAGCTTTGGCGCAAACTGTCAATTTTGACAGTGCCACTCGCTTTCCATTGGCAATAAATTTCTTGTTGCCGGCAGCCCCAACACGAATCATCGTCGATGGCAGTCACAATCAGAGTCTGTTTGGTCCTTTGCGCTTGGCTAGCTTGGTCAGCGTCTGCCTTGGCGTCGCTGCAAAATCCCTCGAACCCTGAGCGCACAGAATCATCCAAATGTGATAACGCTCAGGAGCATCTCGTCTCCGTAAACGGACTGCGCGTTCATTACCTCGAAGCCGGAACGGGACCGACCATGGTTTTAATTCACGGCAACGCGGGCAGCGTCAATGACTTCTCGTATCGCACAATTAGATTGCTGTGCAGCGAATATAAGATCGTGGCCGTCGATCGTCCCGGACATGGTAAGAGCGATCGTCTGGCGAAAGACCCGGCTCGTTTGGAATCGCAGGCGGCGCTCTTACACGAGACCCTGGCGTTGCTTGGCATCAAGCGACCGATTCTCGTAGGACATTCGTGGGGTTCATCTCTAGCGCTCGCGTACACTCTGCATTACCAGGATGATGTCTCCTCGATGATCTTGTTGGCGCCTGCAGCTTATAGCGAAGATGAGGAAGACTCGTGGTGGATGACAACTTTCATCAAGCCTCCCGTCATCGGCGATGTGAGCCTGACGTTGGGCAAATTGCTGTTCGGCAAACGAATGTTGAAGAAAGAATTGAAGCTGGCGTTCGATCCACAACCATTACCTGACGATTATCTGAAGTCAGCCAATTCGTGGCTCGGACGTAAGCAATTAAGATCTTACATTGAAGATGAATCGAGATTGAACAAGAATCTTGAGGCGTTGAGCCGGCGCTATCCGGAGATCCACATTCCGGTAATCATTGTTACCGGCGACAGTGACAAGATCACCCCTCCCAAGGCCAATGCCTATCGCCTAAAGGCGGCGATCAGCCAATCACAACTGATAGAACTCAAACACACAGGTCACGAGATTCCGCAGACCAATCCACAGAGCATCCGCACCGCGCTCGGCATGATTTCGAGTTCTACTGCTTACGGAAACATCCGTTGAGCGAACATCGCCCCTGACGCTTTCCCGTGCACATACATCTCAATCGTCAAATCTGATAATCTAGGTTGCGGCTCGCTGCTCCCTTTATTAAATCGATGATGAACCCCTGGAGATTATTAATTCTGTCGCTGTTTGTGGCGGCGTGCGCGTTTGGCCAGGTGGTGCGGGCCCAGTCCTCCGATCAGAGTTTGCCTACGCCGGTCCTCGCAAACGATCTCAATGGAAAGATCGTGGCCCGCGACGTGGGGGACCCGCGCGCGACGCGCCATTTTTATGCGTTCGCGGCGAGTCCCGGCGATTTGCTGGTCACCGTAGACAGTAAGAACCTCGACGGCGATATCGATGTGTTCACGGCGATCACTTTCAGGCCCTTGATGAAGACGACCGTGTACTCGAGCTCGCAATCGTCGCCGGTTACCAAGGGCATCTATCTGCGGGCGCATCAGCTCTTGGTGCTGCGCGTCGAAGCGCGCACTCCGAATGACGACCCGGGAACTTATCACATTCACTTCGGCGGAACATTTGAGGCGTTCAGTGGCGGCATTCCGGTAGCTGAGAACAGCGAAACCACCGAACCTGTAACGGAGAAAGCCAGCCCGAACCGTCTGTCGTCTGTCGGCGCCACGTTGCCGAAGCCTTCGCCCGAAGTTAGGGAAACGGCGGAAGCCAAACCATCGCCATCGCCCGAGACGTCACCCGAGAAAACTTCCGAGACAGCTGCCGCAAAAAACCCTGAGACCGAAAAGACAAAGACGACGACTGCGCGCAAGACGCCACCACCGCGTCGCACCACTCGACCGTCGACGTCACGGAGACAACCCCCACCTAAGAAAACCCCGCCCGCGAAGAAGCCTGACAGTGGAACCGTTAGCGAGTCGAAGAAAGAACCGGCCAGCATCGAGCCCACAAAAACTGAACCCGCGAAAGTGGAGAAATCTTCGGAAGAAAAGACTGAGACGCCTTCATCAGCGAAGCTGCCTGAAAAGTCGAAACCTCAGGAGATTCCGACCCAGCTTCCAGGCACGCGATTAATTATCGAGGAGAAAGACGGTACGCGGATCGAACGACCGATGGCGAGCGTACGCCGCGTGATTATCGAAGGCCCTTCCATTGTTGTCACTTTGAAAAATGGCCGCACTGAACGAATCGCGATGGCTGATGTGGCGAGGATGGCCATCGAGCCACAGCAGTAATACAGACCGTCTTAAATCGCGTCGCGCTCGAAGATGTTTTCTCTAGCCCAGGCGTTTACGCCTGGGAATGAAGCTTTGCTCTTTTGCGTCTCGCTAACCCCGCCGTAAACGGCTGGGCTAGAGAAATCCGGCGTGGGCCACCAAATTTCAGGTATCGCCCCACGCCCGACACAGGAACGCTTATTCGTTGATGTTGTCGAGGTATTTAAAGTTCCAGACTCCGCGAGTTTTGACAAACCGGTAGACCACAGTTTCATTTCCAGCCTTGTCCTTACAGCCAACTGTGAATTGATTCCTGGCCGTATCATCAACGCTGGGCTTCGCGTCGGCAAAGCACTTTACGGCGTTCGCCTGAACATTGAAGACTTCCCGATAGCGTTTGACCAACTCAGCCCTGGTTTTGATTTTACGGATACCATACGGCATGCCAATCGGGAATTCAGACAAGTTGGCGACGCCTTCTTTGTCCCCTTTGGTGACTGCCAGTTTGAACTTCGCCCAGAAGTTGTCCATCGAAGGATCGGCTTGAGCGCGGGTCCTCGACCATTCGGGAATAACCGTTGCGCAGGCCAGGGTCAAAAATACCAGGGCAATCTTGAGTCTCATGGTTTTCAAATCTGCTGTGAACGCATCCATTGCTCGCGGGTGATTCCGTAAAGAAGCACCTGCTTGCCGAGCAGTTCGGTCTCACCTTCAACCGTTTCGCCAAGTCTTTCCGCAACTTTGATTGAACTAACATTGTCGGGCGCGATACAACTGATGAGGTGATCGCGATTCATCTCGGTGAAGGCATATTGTAAGGCCCGGCGCGCGCCCTCGGTCGCATAACCTTTCCCCCAGCTCGCGCGGGCCAGCGTCCAACCCAGCTCGAAGCCGGGCCAGCCGGGAGGATTCATAAAACCAATCCGGCCGATCATCTTGCCGCTGCTTTTTTCTTCGACTGCGAACACTCCATAGCCGCGAAAATACCAGTGTCCGATGTGTGAGGACATCGCGCGCCATGCTTCCAGCGAAGTCTGCTTGCCGCCGATGTACTTCATGACTTGTTCATCGGAGGCGATCTCAACGTACGCGGGAAAATCGTCTTCGCGGAACCAGCGCAGCAGCAGACGTTCGGTTTCCAATCTGACTTCATTCATTTCCATGAGCGCTAAATCTCCTCACGATGAGGGCGATGGTCAGACCGATGCCGATCATGTGAATAAGGACGTTGGGAATCAGCACGCCCCAGGGTGATTGCCACGGCAGTATCTGAGAATGAACCGCCGAGTACCTCCTGACTATTCCGTACATCACCAGGTAAACACACAGACCATATAGCAGCCCGCTAATCACGGCGTGATTGACCATGAAAGGAATAACGCGACTCGCGAAATAGTAGATGGCGGCGATGATCGTGGCGATCAGAAAGTGAAAAAACAGTCCCAGGAGCGCCGTCTTCACACCGCCGCTAAAAGAACTTTGCCCGAGGGCGCCCTGCGCAACTGACTGAAGTATTCGAGTCGGGGAAATTCCGAAACGGATTCCGAAAAAGAGGAACGCGTAGGTGAGGTCACAAAATCCGGCAACCACGCCGGCGATCAAAATAACGAATAGGGGATTGAGAGTTCGAGACGGGTTCGAAGTCATGCGCTATCTCACCGGAGGGCGACGTCGAAAAGCGCGGTGAGGATATCACGAAGTGGCCAACACCGCGGCCGTTACTTTTTGGCTTTTAGTTCTTCCAGTTTCTTGCGGAATTGCGGCAGGTCCTGGTTGGTTGGATCGGCCTTGGCCAACTTATTCATTGCATCCTCGGCATTCTTCGTGTCGCCGGTTTGCAGCAGGACAAAGCAGTACCCGTCCAGTGAAGCGAGGTCCTTCGGGTCCTTAGCCAGCGCAGCTTTGTACCATTTGATGGCGGCGTCGTAGTGCTGCGCATCGAGATTGGCGACACCCAGCATGGCCAGCACTTCAGCGTCATCCGGCTTCAGTTTGTTGGCGGCCAGTAGATACTCAATCGCCTGATCGAACCGTTGGATTTGGTATTCGAGTTTGGCCGCGGTCTTCTGGGCCTCGAAGTCGTTTGGATTCTCGCGCGCCTGCTTCATCGCAGTCTGCACCTGAGCCAGCATTTGCTGACCGCCTTCGCCGCTGGCCTGCTGATCGCCGCCGACCGGCGGATGATTGGGTGGCAGATTCTGACCCTGTGCGCTTACCGGCAGCGCGCGCTGTGCGGCCTCGCGTTGCGTGATGTTACCGGCCAATAAAAAACCGGCGATGAATCCAAGCAGGATGCCGATGATGGCGAATAGGAGATTGTCTCTGGTCATTTAGTTGACGGGTTTAAGCAGGGTGCGAATCTGGTCGCGCAGTTGTGGGTTTTCAGTGTGGCCATGACTCGTGATGGCATGATTGATCGCGGCTTCGATCACTTCTTCCTCGGTGCCTTCAATTCTCAAAGTGCAGCCGCCTTCGCTGGGATAGTCGCGACAATCGATCGCTTTTCTATCAGACATTCATTAGCTCCTTTTGGAGTGCGCCGGCTTGTCGACGCCTGTCACGGGTGTGGCCGTCAACAATTGCGGGACGATTAAAATTACTGCAATCCAAAGCGGCGTCAAGCCGCCGCATTCAAAAAAGGTTATCGCGATCCTTTTCCGGCAGCCAACTCTTTCGTTTTCGATATCTGTTCGGTAATGGTCCGCAATTCCTCTGATCCTGGTGGTAACAACTTCAATAGTTGCTGCCAATAGTCCATCGCCTTTTTGTAATCCTTCGCCTGAAATGCCGCGCTGCCGGCAAGATCCAGGGCCTTCTGATGTTTCGAATCGATCTTCAAAGCGCGATTGACAGCGTCCGTAGGCTTGCCCGCCAGGTTCTGACCATTCGCCAGCGCCAGCGCTTCGGCGTAATCGGCCCACGCATCGGCATCATTCGGAGTCAGCACCGTCAACTTTTCATAGGCGGTTGCGGCATCGGCAAAATGCTCCTGCATCATGTAGCTGCGAGCCAGCATGGTCCAACCCTGGACATCATTCGGATTGTCCTTCATGCGGTCGGCGAGCTTTTGAATGTTCGCCGCAATCTGTTGGTCCGACATGGCGTCGCCGCCGGTGGCTGACATAGGCGCCGCGGCGCGCTGAATCGGCGGGTTGGTCACCGCTTTGGGAGTTCCGACGATCAGGTAGAGAGCGACCGCGCCGACGGGAATGAACGCCGCCATGCCGTAGGCAAATCTGTTACTGGACTTCTTCGCAGAAATATCAGCTGTCGAGGCCGCAACATCCTCCAAGAGCCGTCGTTGGAGTTCCGCCTTTTCTTGTTCGTACTGTTCGTCGCCGATCAGTGCATTCCTCAAATCGGCGTCCAGTTCGCGTTGCTGGTCGCGGTAGACGAGAATGTTCGCCTCCCGGAGCTCGACCTCTTCGTCAGTGCTGGGCTTGTTGGTCAGCGCCGGCAGGATGAACCAGAAGGCCAGAAGAATCAGCAGAGCGGCAATAATCCAAAAAGTTAACATCGATTAGGTCGGTACCACCTGCGGTAGCGGGTGGTTGTTCTTAGATATTCATCAGGCATTCGATCAACCACCCGCTACCGCAGGTGGTACTGACTCTCTACACACTGCGCAGAATGTCTGCCGCGCGCTTTCTTTCCTCAGCGGTAAGTGGTTTCTCAGTAATCAATTCACGCCGCCGCTTCAAAAAAAGAAAGAGCACCACCGTCCCAGTAATCAGCAGAAGAAACGGTCCAAACCAGAGAAAATAGGTCATGGGTTTCACCGGCGGCTTGTAGAGCGGAAAGTCTCCGTATCGCTGCGTCAGGTAAGCCTTAATTTCATCGTCGCTCTTGCCTGCCGTTATCTGATCGCGAATTTGATCGCGCATCTGCTTTGCCAGCTCCGCATTAGAATCTGCCAACGTCTCGTTCTGACAAACCGGACAGCGCAATTGCTGAGTGAGATTCTTGAATCGCGCTTCGATTCGCGGATCTTCGGTTGGCTGCGCGTCTTTGGCAAAGACGACGCCGACAAAGCAAAGCAAGAGCAACGTTAATAGAGCGAGCCGTTTCATTGGTTCAATGCTTGGACGCGCGGAACGATTTCCCGATTCCAGACTTCTTCGGTGATCATGCCGGGCTGTTTAAATAGAATCACGCCGTTCTTATCGATCAGGAAACTTTCAGGCGCTCCATAAACGCCATAATCAATCGAGGTGTTCCCGTTTTCATCATAGATGACTTGCGAATATGGGTTTCCCAGTTCACTCAGAATCTGTTTCGCCGCCGCCCGCTCATCACGGTCGTCCTCGGCGTATTTGTATTTGTAATCAACCCCAATGATGGGCACGACATTGGACTTCGCGAACTTGACCAGCAGGGGGTGCTCTTCGCGACAAGCGATGCACCAGGAGCCCCAGAAATTCAGCACGTAAACTTTGCCGCGCAAGTCTGCCGGTGAAAGCGTCTTTGACGGGTCATACAACTGCGGCAACTGAAAAGCCGGGGCCGGCTTCTTGATGAGCGGCGACGGAATCTCGTGGGGATCGACGGCTCGCCACAGGGCCACGAAAATCACCAGCACCAGGCCCAGGAACAGCACTAACGGAATTAGTAAGTACTTGTTCATTATTCAACAACCGAGGATGCAGCAGTAGCTGCCACGTTTACTGATTTCGGTTGGGCGGCGGGCTGAGTGACTTTCTTTTTTGCCAGAGCGTAACGCCGGTCGGTAACCGCAAACAGACCGCCGATGGCCATGAGCAAAGCCCCGCCCCAAATCCAATTGACCAGAGGCTTGTGATAGACGCGCACTGTCCAGGCCCCACCTTCGACAGGATTGCCCAGCGATAGATATAGATCGCGAAAGATGCTGCGATCGATTGCGGTCTCTGAAGTCTCACTTTGCACGGTCGTGAATCTTCGCTTCTCAGGCTGCATCACGGCGAAGGGAGCAGAGCCGATCTTAGCGACTTCGATATCGGCCCGCACTGCTTGATAGTTGGGCCCGGCGATTTGTTCGAGGTTCTTCAATTGAAACTGATAGCCGCCCACGGAAACCGTGTCGCCTATGTTCATCTTGACGTCGCGCTCGGTTTGGTAACTGGTAACCACCGAAACACCGGCAATGAACACCGCAACGCCCACGTGCGCCAACTGCATTCCGTAGTAACTGCGCGGCAGAGAAATAAACCGCGCGAAAATGTTCGAACCACCAGACTGAATCCGAATGCGGCCGATGATGTTTTGAATGACCGTCGCTACGATCCAGACGGAAAGCAGCAGCCCGAAACTCGCGCGCCATTGCCAGCCGCCGATCACGAACGGCAGCAGAACGGCCGTGACCAGGCTCAAAGCGAAGGCCCACTTCAGGCGCATCGCCAGCTCAGGCAGCTTCGCGCCCTTCCAACGCGCGATCGGACCAACGCCGATCAAAAACATCGCCGGCGCCATGAGCGGAACAAACACGGCATTAAAGTAAGGCGGGCCGACTGAAAGTTTTTGCGTTCCCTTGGTGAGGAAGTCGATGAAAAGCGGATAGACTGTTCCGATGAGCACAGAACCGGCAGCCACTATCAACAGAACATTGTTGGTCAGCAGAAAAGACTCGCGCGAGACAAGCTCGAATTTCGATCCCAGCCCGACATTCTTTGCGCGAATTGCATAGAGTAATAAGGAACCGCCAACAACTATTAATAAGAAAGCGAGAATGAAAATGCCGCGCTTCGGATCGCTGGCGAAAGCATGCACCGAGTTCAGCACTCCGGAACGGACGATGAAAGTGCCCAGCAGACTGAGCGAGAATGCCGCGATCGCCAGGAGCACGGTCCAACTCTTAAAGCCGCCGCGCTTTTCAGTAACCGCCAGCGAGTGAATCAAGGCCGTGCCCACCAGCCAGGGCATGAAGGACGCGTTCTCAACCGGATCCCAAAACCACCAGCCGCCCCAACCTAGTTCGTAGTAGGCCCAGAAACTTCCCAGCGCGATGCCGCAGGTCAGAAACATCCAGGCGACAGTGGTCCACGGTCGCGACCAGCGCGCCCAGGTCGCATCGAGTTTCCCGCTGATTAATGCCGCGATCGCAAACGAGAACGCGACGCAAAAGCCGACGTAACCCATGTAGAGCATCGGCGGATGCGCGACCATGGTTGGATCCTGGAGCAGGGGATTCAGATCGCGGCCGTCCGGCGGGATGGGAAATAGTCGCTCGAACGGATTCGAGGTCAGCAGCATGAACAGCAAGAACCCGCAGCTGACGATTGACATCACTGACAGAACGCGCGCCACCATTTCCCTTGGCAAGTGATTACTGAACAAAGTCACCGCGACCATCCAGATCGTCAGCATGAAAGTCCAGAGCAGCAGCGAGCCTTCGTGTGAACCCCAGGTCGCGGCTAGTCGATATTGCAGCGGCAACTGTGAATTGGAATTGGTCGCTACATTGAGCACCGAAAAATCATTGGTGATGAATGAATAGGCGAGAATGGAAATCGCTATGGTGACGAAGATGAATTGCGCCTGCGCCGTCGGCCGCGCCAGCGCGACGAGTTGCGGGATGCCCTTGGCCGCGCCGATCAGCGGCAGCGTCGCCTGCGTCACAGCTAGCATGAGCGCGAGGATTAATGCGAATTGTCCGATTTCAGGAAGCATTCAGATTAGTAATGATATCTACACGCAATGACGATAAGCCGCCCGCCTTATCAATTACCTTTTCGCGGTTTTGTTTTGCATCTTCCACAGTGAAAACAGTCATAAAGGTCTCCAAATTATTTCGACAACGTCTTGGCAGCCTCGTTAGCCGAGTTCTTAATCTTGTTAAGGTCCTTACCCTTTTCCAAAGCCTTCGCGGCTTCGGGCGGCATGTAGTTCTCGTCGTGCTTCGCCATGATTTGATCGGCGTAGAAGACTCCGTCAGAACCAACTTTGCCCTGTGCGACACAGCCGCGGCCTTCCTTGAACAGGTCCGGCAGGATTCCTTTGTAAACCACGGGAATCGTGTTGGCCGTGTCGGTGACCGTGAAGCGAAGTGTCAGGCCGTCTGCATCTCGTTTCAGACTGCCGTCCTGAACTAAACCGCCGATACGAAACGTGCGCCCCACCGGCGCTTCCTTAGCCGCAACCTGGGTGGGACTGAAAAAGAAAACGAGATTGTTCTTGAAGGCGGCGAGCACCAGCCAGGCGGCGAGACCTAACGCACACAAACAACAGGCGATGAAGATAATTCTTTTATGACGGCGTTTCATTGACTTTCCTGGAATGAAGTTTGGAATTGTGGATCGGGTGCTTCGGCTTTGCGCGGTCCGCGACGCGTAATGTTTCGCTTGCGCTTCAGCAGCATTACTACTTCGATGGCGATCAGCGCGAAAGTGAGTCCGTACGATCCCCAGATGTAAACCGCGTATCTGTCAGTCGCGAAGTATTTTATGATTCCCATGATCTTACTCTAGGCTACGGCCTCAGCCAGCCAGGGTGCCTCCTGCTCCCTTTCGCGAATGATATAGCGCACGCGAACCAATACGACTGCGATCGAATAAAGCCAGCAGGCGCCTAACAGAATCAACATTGCCGCGGCCATTGAGGGCGCCATCTTGAAACTGTTCTTTGTAATCGTCGCGCCCTGGTGCAGGCTATTCCACCACTGCACTGAAAAATAAATGATCGGCACGTTGACGACGCCAACCAGCGCCAGCACCGCTCCGGCGCGATCCGCGCGGCGCACGTCGTCAATCGACGATTGCAGCGAGATGAATCCGATATATAAGAAGAGCAGAATCAACGTAGACGTGAGTCGCGCATCCCACACCCACCAGACGCCCCAGGCCGGTCGTCCCCACAATGAGCCCGTGGCCAGCGAGACAAAGGTGAACATCGCTCCGGTCGGTGAGATCGCAGTCGCCATCATCGAGGCGAGTCGCGCATTGAACGCCCAACCAATTCCCGCGTAGACCGCCATCAGAACGTACAAGAACATGCCCATCCAGGCGGCCGGCACGTGGATGAAGAGGATGCGATAAGATTCACCTTGCACGGCATCGGTAGGTGCGACAAAAAACCCAACGTACATTCCCAGCACGAAGAGAAGAGCCGACGGGATGGCGAAGATCGGAATCAACTTGCCCGCGAGTGGGTAGAAGTTCGCAGGCGCTGCGTACTTGTACCAATTGATTCTTTGTTTGCTCATGAAATTTCCGCAATCATCATGATTTGATGCGTCAGAACGCCGCGCAGCTACAATCCTCGTGCCATGATTTTAGTCTCGGTAGCAATCGGCGAATATGACGGCGATCACGCTTCTCATTCAACAGATATTCGCAAAGCTGCGCTGGTGGCCCAGGGCGCGAACACCAGCGAAACGATCAACGTGGCTGCTAATAATAAGAGCCATGCTTGCGGATCCTGCCCCGTAACACTGGCCTGTACCGCGCCGCTTCCAAAGATGAGCACCGGAATGTAAAGGGGCAGGACGAGCAGCGCAACCAATACGTTAGCCGCACGCAACCCCAGGGTAAGCGCTGCGCCAACCGATCCGATGACACTTAGAACCGGTGTTCCCAGCAAGAGAGAAATCACCACTATCGCCAGACCATTTTGCGACAATCCGAACTGAAGTCCAAGTAGCGGCGCGATTACCACCAAAGGAACTTCAGAGACGATCCAGTGAGCTAATACTTTTGCCAGCACAATCAGGTAAGGTGGCTGCGGCGTGAGCAGCAACTGCTCGAGCGTACCGTCCTGATAATCGTTGCCGAAGATGCGTCCCAAAGACAACATCGACGCCAGCAAAGCCGCGACCCAAACCACACCCGGTGCAATCGTTCGGAGAGTTTCCCTTTCCGGGCCGATCCCGAGCGGAAACAAACTCACTACGATGATGAAAAAGAACAGTGTCGCAAGCACGTCCGAGCGCCGGCGCCACGCTAGAATGAGATCGCGCCACACCAGCCATGCAAACATCGATTGGACAGAAGCGTCCGTCACGTCGCTCAAGGGGAAAGTCGCAGGCGCTGGATCTTCGGCGCGTCCAGATTTAAATCCTGATGGGTCGCCACGATTGCGATGCCGTCCTTTTGTAAATGTTCGGTGATGAACGTGCGTGACAAATTCATCGCGACATCGTCCAGAGAGGTCAGCACTTCATCCAGAATCCAAAGCCTGGCATTTGAGCTGAGCAGCCGCGTCATCCCCAGACGTCTTCGTTGTCCCGCAGACAACACGCGGGCCGGCAAATTCTGTTGCTCCGAGAGTCCGACGCGGCGCAGGATTTCCTGACTTTCAGTCTTACTTACGGGCGTTCCGGCCACGGCGCTCGACACGCGCAAGTTTTCAATCGTCGTCAACTCATCCTTGACGCCATTTTGATGACCGAGATACGCGACGTCAGAGAAATATTCTTCTCCTAAATTGCGAATGCTGCGGCCGTGCCAGCGCACCTCGCCGGCCGCGGGCGTCGCCAGTCCGCAGAGGATTCGCAATAGACTCGTTTTCCCGCTGCCATTGGGCCCTCGGAGTTCAACTAATTCGCCAGCGCCGGCCGAGAAGGTCAAATCCTTGAAGAGTCTGCGCGTGCCGCGCACACAAGTCAGATTAATCACTTCAAGCATTCTCGGTCAGTCACGATCCAGTCGATCAAGATTAACAAATCAACAGGATTCGCATCATAGTCGAGATGTCTTGAGTTGTCATGCAGGGTAAGACATTGTTGATTCGTGGGCCGCCTACCGTTGCGGCGCCCATGCGTACTTCGCGCCGGTCCAGAAAATCAAACCGCGACGACCCTTGAACGTTGAGGTAATTGCGTCGCCGCGTGGGACCACATTTGTGCCGGAAGACATCTCACGCATTCGCGCGGCAGCCTGCACCGCGACCTCAGTGCCTGCCACATTTTTTAACAGGAAAGTCTGCCGCGCTTCAGGGTTGCGCCAGCCGGCTTGGCCCACCCCGTGAATAATCGCCAGCAACTGGTCGTTTGCTCCCGCCTTCACCGTTTTGGTGCGCGCCCCTGGTGCGTTCGGTTGGGCGGGATTGGCAACGTCATGAGGATCTTCCAAAGTCCAATTTGCTAATTCATTATTAATTTCGGGAAGCGCAGTTTCACTGGTCCTGGTGATTACCGCCAGGTCCTGGGCTCCGTCTCCGTTGAAATCGCCAACCACAAAGGCCGGTGATCGGTGATCATCGACCGTGGCGGACTTGTCGAAGATGCGGGCGAGCGCCTGGGCTATTTCCTCAGCACCGACCGGGGACGGTGTAGTGCTGGTTTGACTCGGGGTCGCCGTGGCTTGAGCAAGGGCGGGGAACGCCGGAGCGGGGCTGCTACTAATGCTGATCGGTTGTGGCTCAGCAGACTTTTGAGGTGTGCTGCATCCCGTCGTCCAGAATAACGTCAGCCCAAGCACGAACACCGGGCCGCGCAAAGCCCAGTTGCCTGCAAGACTATCAATCGCCAATCTCATGGTATATGTCGGAGCGCACACTGCCGTGGTTTGAGTGGGATCCGCCCCGACAGCAGCCCACTCAAACCGTCGGCGGTCCACCTCACAGAGAATTCAGAAAATCGATCAGCTGATTCTTTTGTGTGGTGCTGAGGTTTCGATAATTGTTGATGACTCCGGTGGCTTCGCCCGCATGACGCAGAATCGCGTCATTACGGGTGTAGTTCAAACCGTCATGCATCAATTCGTTGCGCGTGCGCATGCCCCAGAGTGGCGCGGTGCGCATCTTGTTTGCCATCGACTGATCGAGTTGACCAGTCTGCGGATCGATCACCTGCGCGATACCGTCGCCGGTGCCGACGTTATGTAAAAGAAAATCACTGTAGGGATGAATGATCTTATTGCCCAGAGCATTCGGTACAGTGAACGCGCCGCCGTTGATCAAAGTCCCGGGCGCCGCGGTAGTCAGCGAAGTGATGTGGCAAATATTACAGCCGATTTGATTAAAGAGCGTCGCGCCGGCTTGCGCGCTGGCGGTGGCCGCAAGTCGCGTATCGCGCGATGGCGCTTTCGACGCTCGCATAAAACGAGCAAAAGCATCGATATCGTTTTCGGGATCTTCACCGCAACGTATCGAGGGATTGTTTTGGCACGGCGTCGTGTCAGACACGTCGTCGCAAAGGGTTGTGACTTCGGCTAGGTTGAACCGATTGGTGATACCCATTTCATTCAAGTAAGCACCACTGGAAAAGGTCAAAAGACTCGCGTCTTGACTCTTCCAGCCAAAGCGACCGATGCGTAGGGCACCGTTCGCTTCGGCGACCGGAACCTGCGTCAATTCACCTTGCATTCCGGCAGGTTGACCGTTCGGAATGGCTTGCAGCGTCTGGTTGGAAATACATTCTACAAACCCCAGACCAAGGACGTTCGTCGTCATGCGGCGAGCACGGACGGTCTCGGCGCCCGGAACGCGTTCCTGGGCCTGCTCATTGGGGTGGTTGTATACGATCGCATGAGTCGTGACGTCAGTGACGACGCCCGGGCAAGTGGCCCGCTGGTTAATTAGCGACCGGTTTGCGATCGTCACGCCAACCAGTCCGCCGCCATCGTTGATGGTGACAGTTGCGGGAACGAAATTTCCAAAACCGTCGGTGTGGCCTGCCCGGAGTTCCGAGATTTGACTGATGCCCCCAGTGACTGGGTTTTGGTGACAGGCTGCGCATGACTGAGCGTTGTAAACGGGTCCCAGCCCTCTCGTGACTTCGTCAACCTCTTGAAACGTGTCCCGGTCGGCGTCGTGCGTTGCCTGGCTGACAAAGGTTGCGTCATTGGTTAGAGTATCGAAGCCCGTTGGAGCTTCGGTTGCCGATTGACTTTCAACGGTTGTAGTCGTCCACAAGGGCAGGGCGAGAGCAACCGCAAAGAGTAGAAGAATCAGAATTTTCAGGTAGGTAGTCATGTTCTTCGACCTCCATGTTTCTCGAAGCAGACTTTGAGCGCAGAACGAGCGTGGCCGCGGCCGCGGTTGTCTCGTCCCAGATTTTTTGTTGTCCTGACCCTGGTTCGAAAGCTGGTCCTAAGAGAGGTGGGTGGTCGCAACCTTGTTACTGACCAGCAGCCTTTCGATTGATCGCCCTTTTTTAATCAGGCCTTGATCTCGAAAGGCTTAGGCTCGACCGTTGCAAGTGCGGCGAACTCTATTACGATTGGTGCATCATGTCAATAGCAAATATATTGCGTCCATTGCTCCCGATTCTTTGCTGAGCCCGAAAGTCGCGTCACTCAAAGGATGTTGAGAAGAATCGAGCCGTCAAAGTTAAGCAGATGAACCCAAGTGCCGATCGTGATCGTCGAATAGCTGAGTTGTCCGAACAACTCATCGAGATTGAAGAGCGTTTGATACCTACTGGCCTGCATGTTTTGGGGCGCTCGCCGGACTCGGATAAACGCGCCGATCTGTTGCGGATGATCGCGTCCTTTGATCGACCGGAACATGGCGTGCGGGCGCTAACGAATTTGATTGCGGAGGCGGCCGGCATCGATTCTTACGAAGAGGTGCTTCAGCACGGCCCAAATAATGAGGCCCGGGAGCTAATCGACAGAATTACCAAAGAGACAATCGAAGTATTCTCTGCGAGCGGCGCTGATGCGGCGGGCGAGTTTCTTAAGTCGCGAGCAAACGTTGAGATTGAAGCCTCGCGGCCGTCGTTCGAGTTGCTCGCTGACATCGGCCGGCATCTCGATTCAAATCGCGAGCTCGAGGCCCTGATGAAGGCGTTACGCGGTGAATACATAGAGCCCGGTCCTGGTGCTGACATTGTGCAGAATCCGCTGGTGCTGCCGACAGGCCGTAACACTCACGCGGTTAATCCCTATTCAGTGCCGTCGCGGGCGGCTTTTATTCGCGCGAAGACCGCCGCCGAAGCATTGCTCAGGAGATACCGCGATGAGCATGGTCGTTACCCGCAGGCCCTGGCGATGGTCTTGTGGGGATTGGATAACATCAAGACGCAGGGTGAAGGTGTGGCTCAGGCGCTCTGGCTACTCGGCGTCCGACCCGTTCGTGATGCTTTGAATCGCGCGACTGACATCGAAGTCATTCCTTTAGAGGAATTGAATCGTCCGCGCGTGGACGTGGTGATGACCGTTTCGGGAATCTTCCGCGATCTGTTTACGCCGACGATGACGTTGCTCGATAAGGCCGTGCGTGCAGTCGCCCAGCTTGATGAGCCCTTCGAGATGAATTATGTTCGCCGGAATATTCAGGAAAGGATCGATTCGAGCGCGGCGTCCTTTGACGACGCGGTAACGCGCGTGTTCTCAAATGCGCCGGGCAACTACGGGACAAATGTGAACTTCATGGTGATGCAGTCCGCCTGGCAGAACGAGTCGGCGCTTGGCGATCTGTTCGTGACGCGCAAGTGTTTTGCGTACACGCGCGACTCTCGAGGCTGCACGGTGGAGGGACGCGAAGCGCCCGAATTGATGGGCGAAGCTCTGGCTCGCGTGAAAGCGACTTATCAGAACCTCGATTCGTTTGAAGTCGGCATCACGGACGTCGATCACTACTTCGAGTACCTGGGTGGTATTTCGAAGGCCGTCGAGAGTCGCGCCCAGTCGCGCCCGTCGATCTACTTGTCTGACTCGCTCTCACCGCACACCAGGATCCGATCGCTGGAAGAAACAGTGCGCTTGGAAACGCGGACCAAGACCCTGAATCCAAAATGGTACGAGGGGATGTTGAAGCACGGCTTCCGCGGGGTGGCGGAAATCGAGAACCATGTCACCAACACTTTTGGGTGGAGTGCGACGGCCAATGCGGTCGATCCATGGATTTACACGGAGATCGGGAACACCTTTCTATTTGATGAGCAAATGTTCGAACGACTCCGTGAGCTGAACCCATACTCGCTTGAATCGCTGGCGAAGCGGCTACTGGAAGCGCATGAGCGCGGTTATTGGAATCCGGACGAGGAGGTCCTGGAAAAGCTGCGCGGCATCATCGAACGATTGCACGCGATACCAACGTCCTTATGAAGATAACGGTTTTCTACGTCGGATCGAGTTTGCTCGGGCCCTTGCGCAATGCCGAACGCGAAATCAATCGCGATGGAATCGATTTGCATCTCGCCATTCATAACTTCGGGGGCGTCTTCAGCAATGACGAATGGGAGATTATTTCAAGCGATCTGGCCGAATCGAAAATCGTTTTCGTCATTCATGTGATGGATGGCGAAAATGCGTCGCGCCTGCTCCCGCTCCTCGATCGATATCGGCGAACTTCTGCCGTAATAGTGATCAATTGCATGCCGGAACTGATGCGCAGGACGCGTCTCGGAAAGATGGATTTTGCGAAGCTGCCGGCAAGAAGCAAAGCGGGAGGGGGCGATGATCCGGCGGGACTAATCAAGTCAATCAGTTCATGGATTGGCAGACAAGCGCGTAGCAACGGTAAGAATGGGACGACCAACCATGGCCGCGCTGATTATTTGAAGTGGGCTGCGCGTTTGCCTTCGCTGCTGCGGTTTGTGCCGAACGCTGGAAGATTGCGAGACGCAAAGAACTATCTGCTCACCGTCAGTTATTTCCTCCAGCCCACGCCACGGAACGTGAAGTCCATGGTTCTGTTGGCGATCAAAGAGTATGCATCCGCAGACCTTGGCGGTCCGATCGACGTGCCCGCGCCCGAGAGTTTGCCGTCGGTGGCCATCTATCATCCGGATGCTCCGACGCTTTTCGAGACGTGGGAGGGCTATCGCGAGTGGTACTCAAACCGAATTCCAAATTCCAAATTCCAAATTACAGAAGACAAGGCCTCGTCCTTGAGTCCATCTTCGACCATTGGATTGTTGTTGATGCGTCCGCAGATCGTCAGCAACTCGCGAAAACATTACGACGCTGTGATTCGGGCGATTGAAGCCCAGGGGCTTGATGTAATTCCGGCCATCTCGACGCTCATGGATAACCGGCAGGCTTGCGACAAATTCTTTATGACAGAAGACAGACGCCGGAATTCAGGAGACGCGAGTCGGAAGTCAGATGTCACAAGTTCGGTCGCACTTGAGGGCGATCCTGGAGCTAAGGAGACTCGGCAAGCGCGCGTCAGTCAGATTGTGTCGCTTACCGGATTTAGTTTTGTTGGCGGTCCGGCGATGAACGACAGTGAAGCTGCAGCCAATTACCTGGGAGAATTGAATATTCCGTACCGATCGCTCGTCAGCCTCGATACACAGACAATCGACAATTGGCGCGATTCATTCACCGGACTGAACCCGGTGCAGACGGGTATGCAGGTCGCTATTCCTGAGATCGATGGCGCGACGGAGCCTTACGTGTTCGGCGGCATCCCCGAACGAGGAGTGGAGCCGGCGCCGCTCGCGGATCGTTGCCAACGAGTTGCGCGGCGACTGAAACGCTGGAACCGTCTGCAGACCGCAAATCGCGCCGACCTGAGGCTAGCTCTGGTGATTTACTGCTTCCCTCCAAACAAGGGGAACATTGGAACGGCGGCGGACCTGGACGTGTTTGCAAGTGTGTTCGACGTGCTCCAGAAGTTAAGCAGCGATGGTTATGACGTTGAGCTACCCCACAGTCCCGATGATTTGCGTGGTCGTCTGTTGTCCGGGAATTCCACAGAGTTCGCCTCGACTGCGAATATTGCTCACCGGATGACAGTCGCAGAGTACCGAGAGCACTGCCCATTCGTGGATGAAATCGAAAACGAGTGGGGAATGGCGCCGGGCAAGATCAATGCGGACGGCGAAGGATTATTTATTCAAGGGATTCATCTCGGCGGCGTCTTTATCGGGGTACAACCGACTTTTGGCTTCGAAGACGATCCCATGCGACTGCTGATGTCCAAGGGCGGGGCGCCGCATCATGGCTTCGCAGCGTTCTATGCCTATCTCGAGAAAATCTTCAAAGCAGACGCGGTGATTCACGTCGGCACTCACGGTGCGATGGAGTTCATGCCTGGAAAACAGGTTGGACTTTCAGAGGAGTGCTGGCCGGATCGGCTGATTGGCGAGTTGCCGAACCTCTATATCTATAGCGTTAACAACCCGTCGGAAGGAACCATCGCCAAACGACGCTCGTACGCCGGACTCATCTCGTACCTGACACCGCCGATTGAAAGCGCCGGGTTATATAAAGGACTGGCGACGCTTAAAGAGTTGATTAGCAGTTATCGGACCACGACGGACGAGCAAGAGCAGGCAGAGCTTTTCAAGTTGATTGAAGACACGCGAAGAGATTTGAATATCGAGCTGTCTTAACCGGCGCGCGAAAGGGAATTGAGACAAGCCCTGAAGTCATCAGCGCGCAGTCGATGGCGAAAAGCTTCGACGTCATTAATAAAGAGGACGGGAATTTCGTACCGGTATCGGGCGAATAGTTCAGGGTCCTTTTCGATATCGATTTCTTCGAGCGTGTAGAGACTGTCGACGTTCGCTATCTCCATCTCAGTCTTCATCTGGTCACACAATCCGCAACCGGGTTTGGTGTAGAGCACGACGCGGGCTTTGGTCTCCATTTAATTTCTCCTGATTCGAATTCTCTCTACAACACTTAACGTGATTTCTTAACTATTCGCTTGCCAACATCGCTTTGAAGATGTATAAAGAGCCTTCTGTCGGGACAATTTTATATTCTTTTTGTTTTTCGATCGCTCTTCTAGTGAACAAGACTGAATCGGTTTTCACAGAGAAATTAATCCCTGTGTCGCGGGGAATTGTATAGGTTGTTGACGAATTCCCGGCGTTGAAGTGTGAGTGATCGCCGATGTGATGGCGATCACGTTTGCGGAGGTTTAGGGGAGTGGACAGCACCTTGGACCAGCAAAACTCAACAGTTGCCGCGCCACCTGCCGCGCCTGCGGCGAAGGTGCCGGCTAAGGCTGCGGCCAAACCGCCCGCGGTCGTCGTCGAGTCGAATCCCGATCCGCCGATTAACAAGACTCGGCGCCGCATCGTTTGGGTCAGCGTCGCGGGTTTTCTGACGACTTGCTTCCTGATGTTCGTGCGGTTCTTTCTCCCGCGCTCAATTACCGAACCACCCAGCACCTTTAAGATTGGATTCCCGGGCGATTACGCGCTGGGGGTCGACACGAAATATCAGCAGCAGTACCGCATCTGGGTCGACAAGACTTCCGATCGATTGTTTGTAGTGTATGCGCGCTGCACGCACCTGGGTTGCACGCCGGACTGGAAGGCCAGCGAAAACAAATTCAAGTGCCCGTGCCACGGTAGCGGCTATGACAGCGAGGCCATCAACTTTGAAGGTCCGGCGCCGCGGCCCATGGATCGGGCGCACGTCGAACTCGACCCCGAAGGCCAAATCGTGGTGGACGTGAGCAGACTCTACAAATGGCCGAAGGGCGAACGGAACGAATTCAACGACCCGGGAGCATACATCCCGCTGTAATTGAAGTCACAACCGCTTGCGGTAGCGGGCGGGCCATAACATGGCAGACAACGACGCAAAAGAAACCAAACAGCTAACCGGCGAAAAGACGAACGCCGGCTTGGTTGAGCGCGCCAAAGACACCGCGATGTCTTTGAAGGATCGCGCGCTCGAAGAGGCGAAGGAATACAAAGATCCGCAGCAGACGCAGGTCTGGAAATCGATCTTTCGTGTCTCGCATGAGCGCTCTGATCCGCGCAATCGTTCGCTCGCCATTCTCTCCAACGTCTTTTTGCATTTGCATCCCGCGAAGATCAATCGCGACGCCGTGCGCTACCAGTACACCTGGGGCATGGGCGGTATCACGTTCTATCTCTTCATCGTACTGACCTTCACCGGCGTACTGTTGATGTTCTATTACCACCCATCGAAGATCGTGGCCTTCCGCGACATTCTTTATCTCGAGCACGACGTTCCGTTCGGCAAGCTCTTGCGGAACATGCACCGCTGGGCGGCGCACTTGATGGTCATCACGACCTGGCTGCACATGTTCCGCGTGGTGCTGACTGGCTCATATAAGAGACCGCGCGAGTTTAACTGGTGCGTCGGCGTGGTGCTGCTGGTGTTGACGCTGCTGCTCTCGTTTACCGGTTACCTTTTGCCGGACGATCAGCTGGGCTTCTGGGCGGTCACCGTGGGAACGAATATGGCGCGCGCGACGCCAATGCTCGGCAACGAAGGTCCGTTCGGAGCGCAGTTAGGTCTCACGCCTTATAACGATGTGCGATTTGGTTTGCTGGGCGGGTCAATCGTCGACGCGAATGCATTACTGCGCGCGTACATCTGGCATTGCATTGGGATTCCGTTGGTCGCCTCAATCTTTATGGCTGTCCATTTCTGGCGGATTAGAAAGGACGGCGGTATCTCAGGTCCAGCCCCCGTCATGCTTGAATCAGAGATGAAAGTGCTGAAGAAGAAATCATCCTGATTTAAGATTTGAAATTTCAAATTTGAAATTTGAGATTTAAGAAATGAGCGCAATCGTCGAACGACAACCCCAATCAAACTCACGCCGAAACAAGATTATCGGCCTGGTGGTCGTTTTGTTGTTGCTTGGGTTGTGGGCTTTTCAAGTCCAGGACTGGCACCAGCTTTGGAAGGTTTCGTCGGCGCCGGACAATATTCCGATCGTCGCCATGTTGTTCCTGGTTCCGTTCTTCACCTGGCTCGGCATCAAGCAGGCGAAAGCGAATGACAAGCTGATTGTCGAGCTCGAAGGCGATAAGGATCTCGCCAAATCGCACCACCGCAAAGTCGAACCGTGGCGTCCGGGCTGGGCGAAGGAGCTTCACGTTTGGCCCTATCTGGTGCGCATCGAATTTCTGGCGGCCGTCATTGTGACGGTCGTTTTGTATGTCTGGTCGATTACTCTGAACGCACCGCTCGAAGAACCGGCGAATCCGAATCTGACGATGAATCCGTCGAAGGCACCCTGGTATTTCCTTGGTTTGCAGGAGATGCTGGTCTACTTCGATCCCTGGATTGCCGGCGTGGTGATGCCGTCGATCATCATGATCGGCTTAATGGTATTTCCCTACGTCGATTCCAATCCGCTCGGCAACGGTTATTACACGCTGCGCCAGAGACGCTTCGCCGTAAACATGTTCAATTGGGGATTCCTGATGTGGATTCTCCTGATTGTGATCGGCACCTTCATCCGCGGGCCGGGTTGGATTTGGTTCTGGCCGGGCCAGACCTGGGATCACAACACGGTCGTGTTCGATCGCAATCGCGACGTGCATGAAATCGTCGGGCTGACGATGCAGAATTTTCCGAATCATCCCGATCTAATGAAGTACATCGTCATTCCCATCTTTGGATTGATCCTGGTGGGCGGGTTCTACATCGTCGGCGGCCTGTTCTTTCATTGGCTCATGCGGCGGGGCCCGCTCAGGATGCGCTATCTGGTGTCGCCAAAGCAGCTGATCGCCTGGGCGAAAGAGCCCGATCCGTTTGAGGAGAAGCTGCTCGCCAACACCAGCCTGCTGCAGTACATGACGTTTCAGTTTTTCGCCATCAGCGTGTTGCTGGCGATGCCGGTGAAGCTTTTCTTGCGTTTGGTGTTTACGATCAAGTATGTCTGGGTCACTCCCTGGTTCAATGTCTAATCATCAAGGAATCATAAACTGTGGCTGAGTCTCAGGAACCGATCGAATCGCTGGTCAAAAAAGAATCTGAGCCGCAGCGCGATCCGATTGCGAGTCGATCGACGAGCGCGATCATTCTGATCTGCGTCGTGTTGTTGATGCTCTGCACCGGCTGGGCGCTCTATGACGAAGGCTTCGGCCAGAGACCCTGGCGGCCGATGCAGCAGGAGTTCGTCAAGCGCTACACGGCGTACCTGAAGAGTATTCGCAGAGACGCAGGCGCGACCGAAGAAGAAATAAAAGCGACCCCGGAATATCAGGAACTCAAGGATGCGGCCGACGTTGCCAGCGATAAGGTTAAAGGCGACATCGCCGAGATTGATAAGAAGGTCAATGCGATTCAAGCGAAGCTGGATGCCGTCACCGATCCATTTCAAAATCAACGCGGCCGCATCGTAGTCATCACCTTCAAACTCGAAACCGCGCCGCCGAATGGTTATTGGGCGAAAAAGTACAGAAACGATCTCGATTATAAGAAGGCCGAAAAAGTTTCGGTCGACATGCCGGATGATTCAGGTAAGACAACCCGGCAAAGCATGGACTTTAAGCAGCTCGAAGATACATTCAATAGTCTGCGCGACGAGAAGGCCAAGTACCAGGGCCAGAAAGCCGAGCTATTAAAGGAACCGAGTGAGCTTGCCAGAAAGCGCGACGAATATTTGAAAAACCACGTCGCCACCTTGCCCAAAAAGAACATCGACGATCTCATCCGTAAGAATCAGGACTCGTTCGACTACACGATTCTCGGTCACCAAATCAGCGTCAACGAATATGGCATCGTCGATCGATGTGAGGTTTGTCACCTGGGAACGCGTGAACCCCTAACCATCACCAAGAATGCCATGTCTCCCGCGGGCCCGGGGAAGAACAGAATCGACGACATGGCTCGCGCGTTTGTCAGTCACCCGCGCAAGGAACTGCTGCAGATCCACAATCCTGAAAAATTCGGGTGTTCGGCCTGTCACGGCGGTAATGGCCGCGCTACCACCAGCGTCGAAAAGGGCCACGGCCTGAATCCATTCTGGCTGCATCCGCTGTTTCATAAAGAGAACACCGAAGCCGGTTGCCAGATGTGTCATGCGAACGACCGGGTGACGCAGGGCGCCGACACGTTGAATCTGGGTAAAGACCTTTTCTATCAGCGCGGCTGCATGGGCTGCCATCGCATGGAGGCCTTCGATCGGGAAGCTGATGCGTTAACAAATGCGCGCCAGTCTATTTCGCAGCTTGGCGACCAGATCGTCGCGAACGAACGTCAGGCGAAGCTTGATACCGACAACAGCGCCAAGGCCGAAGACGACAAAGAAGTGCAGTCACTGCTCGCGCACGCAGACTCTCTGCGCGTGCAGAACAGTCTGATTGCCGCGCGCATCGATGAATTGAATCTGCAGACTCGCTACCTGCAGCAGGACCAAAAGAAGATTGGTCCGAATTTGAAGGATGTGCGGTTGAAGCTGCGCAAGGAATGGATTCCGCTCTGGCTGAAGGATCCGCAAGCGTTTCGCCCCGGGACCAAGATGCCGACTTTCTGGCGCTTTGAGGTCGACGGTGATGAAGGCGCGAAGGATCTGCAGGCGGTGGCCGCATATCTGTGGCAGAACGGGTTCGATGGGAAGGTCCCCACGCAGACCTCAGGCGATAAGGCCCACGGCAAAGAATTATTTGAATCGCGCGGCTGTCTCGCCTGTCACTCGATCGGTGAAGAAGATCAGAAAATCGGCGGGGCCTTTGCAGCGAATCTGACGCGGGTCGGTGAAAAATCAAATTACGATTACATCGTGCGTTGGATTTACAACCCGCGCGAGCGCTGGGCGCCTTATTGCCCGAAAGAGCATCGCGATCTGACGCCGGCAGATTACGCGAATCACAACCTGCCTTACCTGTTCGACACGGAACTGCATTCGACCTGTCCGAATGACGGCGCTGAGCTGCAGGTGCAGAACATGACGGTGATGCCGAACCTGCGTCTGTCTGAGCAGGACTCGCGCGACATTGCGACTTACCTGTTCTCGCTTTCAGCACCGCAGGCTGCCGGCGATGTTTCGTACATGGACGATCCAAAGCTGGCCGAGGAAGGGAAGGCGGAGATCAAACAGTACGGCTGCGCCGGCTGTCACGAAATCAAAGGCTTTGAAGAAGAGCAGCGCATCGGTAAAGAGTTGACGACTGAAGGCGCGACGCCGCTCGAGCGGCTCGACTTCGCGCTGCTGACTCAGGACGCTGAATTCGGCCGCGAACCAAAGAGCAAAGCCACCGGCGAGCCGCTGGTGGTGCACAAAGACGAAAAAGGAAAAGTTTCGAAGGAAACGGAGTGGTACAACCATCGCGGCTTCTTCGAACATAAGTTGAGCGATCCGTCGATCTATGATCGCGGTAAATCGGATTTGCTCGAGCCGAAGGATCGTCTGCGCATGCCCAAGCCTTACCTGACCGAATCGTGGCGCGACGGATTGACGACCTTGCTGCTTGGCAGTCAGGGAGTTGAAGGCGCGAACGTGCCGTCGTCGCTCTTCTACAATCCGCCGGACGCTCGGCGTCAGGACGTGCAGAACGGCTGGTGGGTGATCAAGAAATACAACTGCATGGGCTGTCACGTGCTGCAACCGGGCCAGCAGATCAGCGCGTACAACAATGCGGGTGAACCTCAGATGGTGACGGGTACGGTTTTGAGTTCGTTGCCGTTTTATCAAAGTACGAAAGAGTATCTGCCGCCACCGCTTACGAGCGAGGGCGCGCGCGTCGATCCGGACTGGCTGATGAAATTCCTGAAGGATCCTTCGTTGATGCAGCCGGGCGAGAAGCCGATGACGCCTTCGTCATCTTCCGCGGCGCCGGCCTCATCACCGAAAGCCACTGGATCACCGAACGCAGCGGCATCGCCCGCAGGTAAGCCGGCTACGAGTACGGCAAACGATCAGAGCAACGGCAAACTCCTACCGCAGTGGGGTCTGAACCGCAACGGCATTCGTCCTTATATCCAGGTGCACATGCCGACGTTCAATTTCTCGCCGAACGAACTGCGGGTGCTGGTCCGCTTTTTCATGGCGATCTCTTCGCAAAACGATCCGTACATCAAAGAGCCGATGACGCCGCTGACAGAATCAGAGAAGTCGATCGCTCGCACGATGTTCGTGTCCGGCACGCCGTGCCTGAAGTGTCACATCACCGGCGAGCCGACGCATGATGCCAAAGCAATTGCGCCGAACTTCCTGCTCGCCAGCCAGCGTCTGAAGCCTGATTGGGTGTTCCGTTGGATTTTAGATCCGGCGGGGATTGCGCCGGGAACGGCGATGCCTTCGGGTCTTTTCGTGAAGGACAAGGACAAGACCAAGGATCGTTGGGTGGTTAATCTGCCAAGTGTGCCGTCCGAGGTGGCTGCTTATCACGACGATCACGCGCGACTCTTGGTGCGCTACATGTTCCAGATGACGCCGGATGAACAGAAGCGTCTGTTGGCAGCCTCGCCGGCGCCGGCGAAACCGGCGGCAACGCCCGCAGCCACGACAAATACCACGACCGGTCGCAACGGTAAGCAGTCGAAGAGTACGGAGCAGATAAGCCGCATTCGCAGTGGCCGCAACGATCGCAAAACCAATCATCGCCGGAATCATCATCCAGTAACCCATGCCGTAGGGTCGCGGCGGAGAGTGTTCGCAAGCTGACAGCCCGCGTTGCGTGCGGTATGCTTAATTCTCAAATACTAACAGGTAACTTAATTTTGGAGGACTCACATATATGTTGAGTAAGAACGCACGATTGTGGCTGGGATTTATGGCCATGATCAGCCTGCTTTCGTTGGCTTCGTCCTGCAAGAACGCCGACGTGACCGATGACAATACTCCGTCGGACAGCGGCGGCAAGACTTATACGGCTAAGAACAATGAAGGCACGATTTCCGGCGTAGTCTCGTACAATGGCACCGCGCCGGAAGCGAAAAAGATTGATACGTCGGCCGACTCAGCCTGCACCTCGAAGAGTCCGGACCTCAAGACTGAAGAATGGGTTGTCAAAGACGGTAAGGTGGCCAACGCCTATGTGTATATCAAGGATGGCACGCTCGCCGATGGTTCTAAGATTGGTGATTACACCAAGTGGCCGAACGCGCCGGCATCCGCGACGCTCGATCAGAATGGTTGCCACTATAAACCGCACGTGTTGGGCGTGGTGGTGAACGAGCCAATCAATATAACCAACAGCGATCCGACGCAGCACAACGTTCACTTCACACCGAAAAGCAACCCGGACTGGAACCAGGGCCAGGCCAACGGCGCTCCGCCGCTGCAACACAAGTTGGCGCGCGCGGAAGTGCTGGTCCCGGTGAAGTGCAACCAGCATCCGTGGATGAAAGCGTATGTGGCGGTTTCGAAACACCCGTTCTTTGCGGTGACTGCCGAAGACGGCAGCTACACGCTCAAGGGTGTCCCGCCGGGCACATACACTGTGGCCGCGTGGCATGAGGGCGGCGCCAATGGGACCGAGCAGACGTCGAAGGTCACGGTTGCGGCCAGTGGCGCGGGCAAAGCCGATTTTTCATTCGGCGCTGCCGCGATGGGTCAGCCGAGTTCGTGGCCTATGTTGGAAGCCATCACGTTCCCGACGCTGCATAACCATTAATGCATTGCCGATTTGCGATTGCCGATTGAGGTGATCGGCGATTCGTTGGTAATCGGCAATTGGCAATTGGCAATCGACAATGTCTAAAGGTGTTCACCGCTTCGCCGTATTTGTGGCGTGCGCGACGTTCTTTCTCATCATTGCGGGCGCGAATGTGACGAGCCACGATGCCGGCCTGGCGACCTCTGATTGGCCGCTCTCAAACGGGCAGGTGTTTCCCAAAATGGTTGGGAACCTGTTCTGGGAACACGGCCATCGGATGGTGGCGACGGCTGTCGGCATTCTGACGATCGTTCTGGCCTTCTACCTTCAGTTCCGCGAACCACGGACTTGGGTGAAGCGGCTCGGTTGGGCGGCACTCGGCGCGGTGATCGCACAGGGGCTGCTGGGCGGTTTGACGGTCAAGTTGAATCTGCCGCTGATCGTTTCGGCCGCGCATGCGACGCTCGCGCAGTTGTTCTTTCTCATTACGGTGAGCATTGCGGTCTTTACTTCGAAACGTTGGATCGAGAGCGAGCCGCTCGATCAAGTGGTCGAAGGACCGCCGGTGCGTGCGCTCTGTGTTTGCAGTCTGGCGATTATCCTGACGCAGTTGGTGCTGGGAGCAACGCTGAGACACTCGGCAACATGGGACAAGGACCTGCCGACCTCTCTGCTGGTGGCGCACATTTGCGGTGCGGTGGTTGTCACTCTGGTTTTATCAACGACTATCGCTTCCGTGGCGCTGCGTTTTCGCGGGGTGGCTTATCTGACCAGACCGGCGACCGTCGCCGCAGTTCTGTTGGTGGCGCAGCTGGGGCTGGGTCTGGCGGCTTATATAACGCGCCTGAGATCGCCTTTCGATCCGCAGCCGCTCACCCCGATGGTTGCGATCACCGTAGCGCATGTGGCTTGTGGTGCGTTGGTCTTTGCGGCCACGATTGTTTTGACTTTGCGAGTATTCAGAATTGTCCGAGCACAGCAGGGCGAGTATCGGCTGGCTCACGCGTGATGCTCCCTCCCGAACGGGAGAGAGAACAGATGATGGCGACTAAGAGTGACGCATTACCAATTCATTCAACCGCTACTGGGGCCGCGGTGCACTCGGTATCCGCCCGGGCGCGCGTCGGCGCCTACGTTGAGCTTACCAAGCCGCGGATCACTTTTCTGATCGTGCTGACTTCGGCGGCGGGCTTTGTGCTTGCGTCGCGCGGCGCAGTGAACTATGTGCAGTTCGTGCATGCGCTCATCGGAATCGCGCTCTTGTCATCAGGGATCGCAACGCTGAATCAATTCATTGAGCGCGATCTGGATGGCTTGATGCGACGCACCGCAGACAGGCCATTGCCCTCCGGCCGGCTGTTTCCCTTTGAAGCTTTGTGGTTTGGCATCAGCCTTACGTTGATGGCTGAACTGTATCTCGCAGTATTTGTGAATCCTCTGACCGCGCTCTTGGGGCTCACAGTCATCACCGGTTACCTGTTCGTTTACACGCCGCTGAAGACGCGCACAACGCTATCGACGGCGCTGGGGGCGTTTCCGGGGGCCATGCCGCCTTTGATGGGATGGACCGCAGCGCGCGGTGAGATCGATGTCGCCGCGTGGGTTCTGTTTGCGATTCTGTTCCTCTGGCAGTTTCCGCATTTTCTCGCGATTGCCTGGATGTACCGCGAAGATTATGGCCGCGCCGGCATTCGCATGCTGCCGGTGGTCGAGCCGGATGGGCGCGTGACCGGTCAGCAAATCATCGTGTACTCGCTAATGCTGGTGCCGGTGAGCTTGCTGCCTGCGGTGCTCGGAATATCCGGAAAAATTTATCTCTTTGCTGCCGCCGTGTTCAGCCTGCTATTCCTCGCCAGCAGCGTGCGTGCTGCATTATCCAAGTCGAATCAGCATGCGCGGCAACTGCTCCTGGCTTCGGTGCTTTATCTGCCTTTGTTGTTTGGGGTGATGGTCTTAAATCGATAAGTCCCATGGGTCCTATGGGTCCCATATGTCCCATAGGCCACATGGGACCAACAGGACGAATGGGACAATGGGACATATGAGAAGGAGACTTGAATGGGACGCCTTCTGGGAATAGCAATCTGGCTAATCACAATTCTCTCAGTCTGGATGTTCATGAGCGGCAAGTGGTGGTTTCCACCGGCCATCACCGAACATGGGCCAGCCTATGACCGGCAGTTTCTAATTACCATCATCGTCGTCGGCATCTCGTTCGCGGCCGCGCAGATTGGGCTGGGATGGGTGGTCTGGAAATTCCGCGACAGCGGCGACAAGCAACGCGCGACTTATTCGCATGGAAACAATCGGCTGGAGGTCATCTGGACGGTGGTGACCGCGGTTATTTTCATCAGCCTCGGCATCATGGGCCAGCGCGTGTGGGCTTCGCTCAACCTGACCAAGGTTCCGCCGGGCGCCTACACAGTCGAGGTAACCGCCCAGCAGTTCAGTTGGAATTTCCATTATCCCGGCAAAGACGGCGTGTTCGGCCGCACCGATCCGAATCTGATCGACGATTCGTCCCTGAACTTTGTCGGGCTCGACGATACCGATCCCAATGCGAAGGACGATTCAGTTGTGGCGACGCTGGCGGTGCCGGCGAATCGGCCCGTCGAGCTGGTCCTCAATTCAAAAGATGTAACGCACAGCTTCTTTGTCCCGCAGCTGCGTTTCAAACAGGACCTGGTGCCCGGAATGAAAATCCACGTGCACTTCACGGCGCTGAAGCCCGGCAAGTATGAGCTGGCCTGCGCTGAGTTGTGCGGCATGAATCACTTCAAGATGAAGGCTTACATGCTGGTGCTGCCGCAGAACGAATTCGACGAGCTGGTGGTGCTGCCGCAGGAAAAATTCCAGGCACGCAAAGACGAGCTGCTTAATAAGTATCAGCTTCCGACTTACTGAGTTTCAGACTGGAGCGCAAGCGTCCTCGCTTGCTTTCCATTGGTCAAAGATAGCAACCGGGACGGTTGCGCTCCAGTCGAAAGATTTTTGCCCCTTGGTTTAAGGAGAGAACCTACGATGGCAGAAGCGACTCACGCTCATGGAGAGGTACATCGGCACCCGGCGCCGACCAGCTTCATTCGCAAATACATCTTCAGTATCGATCATAAGGTCATCGGCATTCAGTACATCCTGCTGGCGCTGAGCGCGGTCGCGGTCGGGATGATTATGTCGGTGCTGATGCGCGTCAACCTGAGCTGGCCCGGGACGCACATCAAGATCATGGAAACGCTGTTTCCGCAGGGTGCGCCGGGCGGTGTGATGACGCCGGAGTTTTACCTCAGCCTGGTGACCATGCACGGAACCATCATGGTTTTCTTCGTGCTCACCACGGCGCCGCAAGGCGGTTTTGGAAATTACTTCCTGCCAATTCAGATCGGCGCGGAAGACATGGCGTTCCCCACGCTGAACATGTTGTCGTTCTGGGTGACCTTCGTCGGCTTCATCGTGATTCTCCTCGCGATTTTTGCCGAAGGTAACGCCACGGTCGGCGGCTGGTTTTCGAAACTTGGCGAAACGTTGCACTCGCCGGAAGCCTGGGCTGGAGGCAGCGGCACGATTGGGCCCATCGGTGGCTGGACGGGTTATCCGCCTTTGAGCGCGCTCGGAAAAATCGCCGGACCCGGACAGGGCGCGGGTGTAAATCTCTGGATCATCAGCATCGCAATTTTTTGTGTGGGTTCGCTGCTGGGCGCATTGAATTTCATCACGACGCTCTTGAATATGCGCACGCGCGGTATGACACTCATGCGCATGCCGCTAACTTGCTGGGCCTGGTTTACGACCGCGATTCTCGCGCTTTTGTCATTTCCGGTATTGCTGGGCGGCGGCATCCTTCTGCTCCTGGATCGCATGGCAGGCACCAGCTTCTTCATTCCCGGTGGCCTCTATGTCAGCGGCTCTACCGTCCCGTTGCACAACGGCGGCTCGCCGCTGCTGTGGCAGCACTTGTTCTGGTTCTTCGGCCATCCGGAAGTTTATATCGCGATTCTGCCGGGCATGGGCGCGACGTCCCACATCCTTTCGACCTTTGCGCGCAAACCGGTCTTCGGTTATCGCGCCATGGTGTTCGCGATCTTTGCGATTGGGATGCTGGGCTTCTTCGTGTGGGGGCACCACATGTTTATGAGTGGCATGAGTCCCTACTCGGCCGTTGCGTTTTCAGTCCTGACGTTATCGATCGGCGTGCCTTCGGCAATTAAGACCTTCAACTGGATAGGAACACTTTGGGGAGCGCGGATCCGCTTTACGACGCCGATGCTTTTCTCAATTGGATTTGTCTCTTTGTTCGTCGCCGGCGGCATCACCGGTCTCGTCTTGGGCCAAACGTCGCTCGACTTCTTTTTCCACGACACGTATTTCGTAACGGCGCACTTCCATCTGGTGATGGGCGTCGCGTCAATCTTCGGTATGTTCGCGGCGACCTATTTCTGGTTCCCGAAGATGTTCGGCCGCATGATGAACGAGGGCATCGGGAAAATCCATTTTTGGATTACCTTCCTGGGCGTGTACGCGATCTTTGTTCCTTTCCACGCTATGGGATTGTTGGGAATGCCGCGGCGCTACTCGCAGTTCACCGAATATGAATTCCTGAAGCGGTCGCACGGCTTGGTGGCGTTCGTGACGGTAGCGGCCATCATCACAGTCGTCGCCCAGGTGCTCTTCTATTTCAATTTTTTCTGGAGCATTTTCAAAGGCGCGCCGGCTGGCGAGAATCCGTGGGAAGCGACCAGCCTCGAATGGGTGATTCCATCGCCGCCACCTCATGACAATTTCGCGGGCGTGGTTCCCAGCGTCTATCACGGCCCCTATGAGTTTTCGGTCCCCGGCGCGCCGAATGATTTCATTCTGCAGACCGACGGCGAAAACATAGTTGCGGAGCACGGAGGCGGTAATGGCGGCAACGGCCACAGGCACTGATCAGGTCGTCAAGGCTGGCATCGGTGGAGGACCGCGGCCGCGTAACGGCAACGGCTTCCACAAGAATGGCGGCGGTGATGAGACGCCGTTTCAATTCTCTCCGGCGCGTTATCGCATCGGTGTGTGGATGGGTATTGGCAGCATCCTGATGCTGTTCGTCGCGCTGGCCAGCTCTTACATCGTTCGTTCGGCGTCGTCTGACGATTGGCGTCGAATTCCGATGCCGAAAGTTCTTTGGTTGAGTACGGCGCTGCTCGTCGTCAGCAGTGTCACGATCGAAATAGCGCGTAGATCTTTGAAGAGCAAGAACGAATCAGGCTACAGCCTTTGGCTGGCGAATACCGCGGTGTTGGGCGTCGCATTTGTCGCATCGCAACTGATGGCCTGGCGGCAACTGGTGCGACAAGGAGCGTATCTGGCCAGCAATCCGTACAACTCGTTCTTCTATTTATTTACCGGAGCGCACGGACTGCACGTACTGGGCGGCTTGTGTGCTTTGGCTTATTTGGTGGTTCGCACGCGCGGACGGCGTGCATCCGTCGAGGCTGAATTGCGACGCATCGGCGCGGCTGATGCGGTGACGATCTACTGGCACTTCATGGACGTGCTTTGGATTGGGCTCTTCATGCTGTTGACGTTTTGGAAGTAGTAGTGGCACAGACTTCAGTCTGTGAAAGCTCGTGAAGACTACGGTGGGCCACAGATAAAGTCTGTGCCACTTCGGAGGAATAACTGATGGCTGCTGAAGCAGATGTCTTAATCGACGATTGGGGCGGTGGCGTTCATCCTTATCGCGTCGGTCACCGGAAGCTCGGCATGTGGCTTTTTATCATGTCCGACTCGCTGACCTTCTCGGCGCTGCTGATTGGCTATGCGTACGTGCGCACCTCGAATGTCTGGCCCACGCCGTTCAAGTTCTATCCGAGCATTGTCTTTTCATCAGTCATGACGCTGGTGCTGCTGTCTTCCAGTTTGACCATGGTGATGGCGGTGTCAGCCTCGGCCCATGGCCGGAAGTCCAAAGCCCGCATCTGGATCATCCTGACCGCGTTGCTGGGGATGACCTTCGTGATCCTGCACTCGATTGAGTGGAACCATTTATTCGGCGAAGGTCTGAAGCCGTTCGTATTGCCGCAAGAATGGCTTGAACGATGGCCGGGCTCGACACCCCTATTTGGCGCCACGTTCTTCGGCATCACGGGGATGCACATGTTCCACGTGATCACGGGCTGCGGCTATCTTTTTGTGGTGGCGGCGCGGGTCAAGAAGCTCAAACATGAAGATATTGAAATCAGCGGCTTGTATTGGCACTTTGTCGATCTCGTATGGATGTTCGTGTTCCCAATGATTTACTTGCTCTCGATCGATCCGAAGAAGTAAATGGGGGAAAGCCATGAGCGCATTCGCCGAAACGCACGATCATTTCGCCGGCAGCAACAAGCTCTTTATCTCGATCTGGATCTGGCTGCTGCTGCTGACGGGCTTCGAGGTTTTTCTCGGATACATTCACCTGAATGTGGTGCTGATGCTGGTGATTCTGATGGGCGCCTCGATCATCAAGGCCGCGCTGATCGTCGCCTACTTCATGCACCTGAGATTTGAGCGGCTGAATTTGGTGCTGACGATCGTTCCGGCGCTGGTGATTTGCATTTGCCTGTTGTTGATTTTCTTTCCGGACAGTTTTCGCGCGCGGGCGTTGCGTTATAACGGGCCGCCCGCTGCCGAAAGTCGTTGACGATTACCCGAGAATAGTTTATGACGACGCAAGATATGGCCGAACCGCAATCAACAGAGAAACGCGAACAGTCGCTGTTGAATATCGTGTGTTACGTCGGCGCCGGGCTCTTCCTGGCGCTGGTCGCATACAACCTGTTCCGGGCGGGAACGGTGATTAGCACTGACGGATTGTTCTTCACAGTCGTGCCGCTGCTGCTCGCGTTGTGTTTTCTGGTCGTGCCAGGCATGGACATGCTCGCGAAACGGAAGGCGGCAGAAGCGTCCGGCGACGCTGAGGCGCATGCCGAACCGGCCGAGGAGGTACACTTCGCCGGGAGCTATCGGCTCTTCATGATGGTTTGGTTGTGGTTACTGGTGCTGACCGGTTTCGAAGTGTTTCTGGGATACATTCACTTGAACGTAGTGCTGATGCTGGTAATCCTGATGGGCGCATCGATCATCAAGGCCGCGCTCATCATCGCCTATTTCATGCACCTCAGATTTGAGCGGCTGAACCTGATCCTGACAATCGTGCCCGCGGTCGTGATTTGCATTTGTCTCTTGTTGATTTTCTTCCCCGATAGTTTCCGGGCGAAGAATCTGAGATATAACGCTCCGCCGGCGGCGGCCGCGCCGGAAGGCGAAACACAGCATTGACGTGTCAGAACCCCGACAAGTCGGGATAGCGACCGGGCCAAGTTGCTCCGAGAATGAAACCAAAATTGCGTTACTTATTCCTTACAGTCTTAGCAGTTTTCGCGCTCGGGTTGATACTCGATCTCGGTGCGACTTCGTCGCTGGCTCAGTGCGTGATGTGCCGTGCGTCTTTGGGGAACAATCATTCATTCATTCGCAACTTCAACATTGGAGTTCTGGTGCTGTTAGTGCCGCCGGTTTCAATCTTCTGCACCATATTCATAGTAGCCATGCGCTATCGAAAATCCGGATAAAATGGAAGACGTAGCTGTTCAGCTGGGAATCGACGTCGAGCGCCGCACCACGCGTGGCCGTTCCTGTCCGCGTTGCGGTGGCAAGATCATTCCTTCGCGCCGCGCGGTCTATCAAAGCACCGGCGATCCCAACGCGATCTTTCCGTCCTGGCAATGTGAGCGTTGCGGGTACGAAGAACTAATCGCGAAACCCGTTAAAGCTGCACCGAAACACGGCGCCAAAGCCGCCGAAAACAAAGCCGCAACCGCGCAAAAGAGCGCCACCGGCGTGGTTTCCGCCGGATCAAGTGCGTCGCCCCCGTCGGCGACGGACAGGCCGCCGGCCGCCCGCGCCGTACCCACCTTAAAGGACACCAAAGGTCGCGCGCTTCCGCCTGACGTCAATCGCATGATGTCGATTATGAAGAAAGAAGTGAGCGGTGAGCAGTAAGCAGTTTGATAAGGCGGCTTTCGCCAAAATTTCGGCGAGTCGGTTGTGATTTAATGCTGCTCACTGATCTCTATTCCGTTCTGCCGCACCTCAACGCCTCGCTTAACGCTTCCAGCTTCATTCTGCTTACCAGTGGCTATTACTTCATCCGACATGGTCGCGTGCAGGCGCATCGACGCTGTCAGTTGCTGGCCCTGACGGCTTCGTTGCTCTTTCTCGTTTCCTACATCGTCTATCACGCTCATCACGGCACGACGCGATTTGCAGGGCAGGGAATTGTTCGTCCTATTTATCTCGCGATTTTGGGAACGCACACGGTGATGGCTGCCGTCATCGTGCCGTTTGTCATCATCACCCTCCGGCGCGCGTTTCGTGGCGACTTTCTGAGACATCGCGCAATTGCACGTTGGACTTTGCCGATGTGGATGTACGTATCGATTACCGGCGTCATCGTCTATCTGATGCTCTACCACCTCTATCCATCAGTGCCGTAGATGATCGTTTGATTTTCCTTGCGGCCAACGAGGATACTGCTCACGCTTACGATGGGTTTACTGAATTACTTTCAGATCGCGCTGCTTATCCTCGTTCTCTGCGTGATTGTGAGCAAGGCCTTGTCCTCGTGGGCGGCAACCGGAGTCTTTCCTATCGTCATCGGCCGGGGTAAAGGCGCCTGGCGAATAATTGAATTGCTTTCGTTCCTGGCGTTGGTCCTTTGGGTGGTTGAAGTCTTTCTGCGTGCGCTGCGGGCGCGCTTCGATCTCTTTCCCGATCCAGTTGGTCTGGCGCTGCTCCACACTCAGGCAGTCAGGACAATCGGCGTGGCGCTGATGGTTGTCGGGCTAGTTCCGTTCATTCTGGCGTTTGTAAATTTTGGCACCTCGTGGCGAATCGGCATCGACCGCAAGACCCCGGGAGAACTCGTGACCGGCGGCATTTTTACCGTGACACGAAATCCCATTTACGTCGGATTCATACTTTTTTTCTGCGGCATCTTCCTGATTAATGCCACCTGGTTTTTCTTAATCTTTGCCCTACTCGCCATGGTTGCCATCCATTTTCAGATCCTGCGTGAGGAAGAGTTTCTGAAGACGCAGTACGGAGCAGATTACGCTGCCTATTGCGCCCGCACCGCGAGATATTTGATTTGGTGATTTGGAGGGTGGCGGCTTGGCGGCGCTTTTCATTGTTCTGAGTACGTGTGGTTAAATCTCACGTCACAATCCGCAAGACCAATCTCAAATGACAAATGATTCTCTGAGCGCCAATAATCAAACCAGCGACCCGGCGGCCGAGGTCACGCGAGCGCATCGTCCCTCAAACATCTGGCTGATAATTGTCGCCGGGCTTTTCATCATCGTTCCTTTTCTGACGTGGTACCTAACGTGGTTCGGGCGTGGTCTGTCAGACCAGGAACTGATGAACTATCTCGGCGATCAAAATAACCCCCGCCACATTCAGCACGCGCTACTTCAGGTGGAAGCGAAAATCGAGAAGGGCGAGCCGAACGCAAAGCAGTTCTATCCGCAAATCATCGCTGCGTCACAAAGTCCGGTAGCCGAAGTTCGCAAGACCGCAGCCTGGGTGATGGGCCAGGACAATAAGTCGGATGCTTTCCACGGGGGGCTCGCGAAATTGCTGAAAGACGAAGAGCCGCTGGTGCGGCGCAATGCCGCGCTCCAGTTAGTCCGCTTTGGCGATCCATCGGGACGAGAAGAGCTGCGCGCAATGCTCACCCGCTTTGACGCCAAATCGCCAGTCGCCGGAACAATTGTCGGCTTGCTTCCGGTGAATTCGTCGATTCGCGCCGGCGGGATGCTCGCGCGCATTCGCGACGGCTCGAACAATCTCTATGAGTTTCGTTCGCCGGTAGACGGTAAGACCGCCTATCCGGCAGTTACCAAAGAGGGCGATCAAATCTCAGCCAATCAGGTTGTGGCGCACCTGCTGCCGGATCGCGCGACTATTGTCGATTCAATGCGCGCGCTTGCATACGTAGGCACTGCGGATGATTTGGAGCTGATTGAGAATGCGGCGCGGATGGACACGAGCGCTGAAGTCGCCAACCTATCCAACCAAACAACCAAAGCGATTCGCAGCCGCAGCGAGAACTCCGCGAAGTAACCCGAGCTGCGGAGCAGCGGCCAGAACCAGGCCCAGGGTGAGTCCGCGAGCCCTGGGTCACGTTCCGGAAAATGGTTTGGAGCTGCGACGCAGCGACAGAAACGAATTCACAATCAAGAAGTCTTGCAGCAGCTCTATCACCGCTTCGCGGCTCAACGACATATTCAGCGGACCTTTACCCAACGCTCCCAAAGTCTCACGTTGGGCTTAGCTCTGGGCGCTGCTCCGCAGCTCACGAAGCCGTTATCCAAAGAAGTTGAGTAGCAGGAAACGTAGCGTTGCGTAATAATAATTATGCGCTCTCCCGACATAGGTTAATTCAATATGCTTCAGTGCCCGCGATGTGCTCGTCAGTTTCCGGACGATGTGTTTGTGTGTCCGAGCGATAACACGCCCTTACAAGCCGACGCGACGATTGCTGATATTCCGCTCGACCCGCTTTTAGGCCGGGTGTTTGACGGGAAGTACCGGCTTGATGAGCGTTTGGGCGGCGGCGGCATGGGGACGGTCTATCGCGCGACTCACCTGCTTATCGATCGGCCCGTGGCCTTGAAGGTCCTCAGCCAACGATTCGTCGGCGATCAAACTGCGCAGCAAAGATTCCGCCGGGAGGCGCGCGCGGCCGGCCGCATGCAACATCCGAATGCGGTGACGGTCACCGATTTCGGCGCCACTGACGACGGCTATTTGTACATCGTGATGGAGCTGCTCGAAGGGCGCACGCTGAGGGATTTAATTGCGCATGAAGCCCCGCTCGATCCGGCGCGCGTCGTGTCTTTCATGCTGCAGGCATGTGCCGCAGTCGGCGCCGCGCATGATGCGGGTTTGATTCATCGCGATTTGAAACCCGCGAACATTTTTATCGAGCAACGGCCGAACCTGCCAGCCGCGGTGAAGGTGCTTGATTTCGGTGTCGCGAAGTTCGTTGTCGAAGAACACGACGACGATTACCACACACTCACCCAGGTAGGCGCGCTGATCGGCACGCCGCGATACATGTCGCCCGAGCAATGCGCCGATGGCGTCGCGTTGACGCCGGCCACAGACGTCTACAGCCTCGGCATTATTCTTTACGAAATGTTGACCGGGTCATGCCCGTTCAATGGCGAGACACATTTGGCGATTGCCTTGAAGCAAGTTTCGCAGCCGCCGCAGCCACCGCGAGAAATTGTCGCGTCGATTCCCGAAGCACTCGAACGAGTTGTCTTGCAGGCCCTGGCTAAGAATCCAAACGACCGGCCGCGCGACGCGAACGAACTGAGACGCGAGTTGTGGGCTACCGCTGAAGCGTTAGGCCTTGAGCACGCCGAGAGTTCGCATTCGCCAATGTTCGAACAATTGCGAAACGCTGGGACCGAAAGTCCATCGGGACGTTTGCTGATCGATCTCAATACTTTGCGTCAGGTGCAGGCCGCAGTAGCCACGGCGGCTCCGGTGTCCGAAGAAACGCAACCGCTGCAAGGAGCGACTAGGACAAGTCATCCGGTGATTAGCCGCATGAATGTTCCGGTCGAAGTGAAGCCGCTGAAGCGATCGAACCTGTGGATTGCGGGAATCATTCTCTTGATCGCGATTCTTGGCTCAGGCGTGTTGGCGGCCCGTTGGTGGAGCGGACAGGACCCCGGTGTCCTTACTCAAGCGACGCCGACGCCCACCCCGACTCCGACGCCAACTCCGACGCCCACACCCGCACCTGCCGCGACCAAAGCGCCTGCGCATAAGAAGGAAGAACGACATCGTGACAAGCCGTCAGGTATTAAAAGAGCGTGGGACAAATTTAAGAAGGCCATACCGTTCTAGTCCATTTCGTCTCCCGGCCAGTTTGATACTATAGTCTTCATTCGCTTCAGGATGACGAAATCCTTTCAGGTAGGCTCAGCTACGTTCGGCGATGGACGTTTGACGATCATCGCCGGGCCGTGCGTGATCGAATCAAAAGAGCACGCGACGATGATGGCGCGCGAGTGTGCCGGGCGCGCGCGCGATGCGGGTTTGGACTTCGTCTTCAAAGCCTCGTTCGATAAAGCAAATCGATCGTCGATTAAGGGGTTTCGCGGGATTGGCATGGAGCCCGGGCTGGAGATCCTCGCATCGATCAAAGCCGAGCTCGGCGTACCGGTTTTGACCGATGTTCACGAGATCGATCAAATTAAACGCGTGGCTGATGTCGCAGATGTACTTCAGATACCCGCGTTTCTTTGCCGGCAAACGGATCTAATTTCGGCGGCTGCGGAGTCCGGCCGCGCCGTGAATATCAAAAAGGGCCAATTTCTCGCGCCCGCAGATGCGCGGAACATTATTGAGAAGGCCCAGGCCGCGGGCAGCAAGCGTGTGATGCTGACTGAGCGCGGCGTCAGCTTCGGTTATAACAATCTCGTAGTCGACATGCGATCGTTCCCGATTATGAGTGAATTTGGGGTTCCGGTTGTATTTGATGTGACCCATTCGCTCCAACTACCGGGCGGGCTGGGTCATGCAACGGGCGGGCTTTCGCAGTACATCGAACCACTCGCGCGGGCTGGAGTAGCGTGCGGTGTGGACGCGGTTTTCATGGAGGTGCACGACGCGCCCGAGCGCGCGCCGTCAGATGGTCCCAATATGCTTCCCTTGGAACGGATGGCGGAATTATTAAAGAGCCTGCGTGAGATACATGAAGTCGTGCACCGGGATAAGATTGAAAAATGAAAATTGAAAAATGCAAATTGCAAATTGAGCCATAAACAAGAGATGAGCTTTTGAATTTGCAATTTTCAATTTGTAATTTTCAATTTGCAATCATCGTTTGTAAGCACCTTATATGAAGCTCATTGCTCGCTTCCTTGTTGTCTGCTCCCTTCTAAACTGCTTTGCTCTCATCCCCGTGGCGCTGGCCCAGGATGAGGCCCGCCCCGCCTGGGTCATCCTGAGTTACGACATCGTCGTGCCGGGCCTCGGTGCGGAGCGTGCGTTAACCGCGCGCGCGACGATTAATGCCAGGAACGTCGGTCGCGGAGCTGGATCGACGCTCAGTGTAAGAATCAATCCTACCGCTGAAATCAAATCAGTAATCATTGGCTCGGCTACGGCGACTTATCAGTCGCGCGTAGAATCGCGCGGCAACTTTCCACGCGCAAACTCGCTTCGCGTTACCATCACTTTGCCTGCGTCTGTTGCTCCGAACCAAAATGTTCTCGCCAGTATCGAGTACCGTTTGCCGGTCACCGAGAATACCGGCGCTGCTGCACTCTCACCGATAGGTTCACAATTCCTGCCGCAGTCAATGTGGTATCCACAGGTCAACAACGAGTTCACGCTGCGCGGTGCAGACTACGCGCCATTTCGTCTGACTATTAATGGCGCGACGGCGCTTTCGTCGGGAATCGACAAGAGCGCGGGTGGCAACAGCATCTTTGAGCAAACCTTGAATGGTCAGCCCTTCTTCCTCACCGGCGCGTGGGAGAAAGTGGAGGGTGGACCAAACGGCAAAGGCATCAGTGCCTATCTGGCAAAGGGCGCGGGCGCCGATGAAAAGAAACAGGCTGAGAGCTTGATTGCGCTCGCGAATAACGCGCGCAGTTTCTACGCGGGGTTGCTGGGCGCGGCGCCCGACGTGCCCATTAGGCTCATTGAAGTAAACCGCGGCGCAGGATTCGAAGATGCCGGCGCCATCCTGCTCGGTAACGGCTCGTTTCAGCGCAAGAGCCTCGACGCGTCGTCCGCGATGACCATCAGCGAAGCGATTGCGCGTTTGTGGATCGGCGCCGACACCGCTGTGCGGGGTGAAGGCCATGGAGTAGTACGTGAAGGGCTTACGCGATTCCTCGCCACGCTTTTTATCGAAAAGGAATTTGGCGCCGATGCCGCCGAGGCTGAACGCGGGCGCGAGCGCGTGGCATATGCGGCGATTGCGAAACGCGATGGGCCACTGTCACGGAGCACGGCGCTGGACGCGACCTATCTGAATTCCGTCGCCAACAAGGGCGCGATGGTTTGGCGGCTGGTCGATAGCATGGTGGGCCGCGATGCTTTCATGTCTACGCTCAAGGGTCTTCTGGCCAGCGGTAAGACAGCTACGGATGGATTGACGTTGGCGGCAGTGCGTGCGTCGTTTGCCGATCGCAGCGCTGCCGTAAAGACGCTGCTTGATCAGCAATTGGACCAGACCACGGACATGGATTTGATGGCCGGGCTGCCGGTCCAGCAAGGCGGCGAATGGATTGCGGCGCTGCGGAATCTGGGTTCGATCGACGTCACGGTAAATGTTGCGGCAACCACGAACTCCGGACAGCGGGTGACGACGAAGACCACGGTGCCGGCTCATGATTTTGGTCAGGCGTCTTTCAAGAACGCAGCGAACATCGTGTCCGTGGAAGTCGATCCCGAAAAGCTTTATCCGCAACTTGATTACGCGAACGACGTGGCCCCGAGGGTCCCTGAGATCGCTGAGTCTCTATCAGAAGCGAATCGATTGTACGGCGCACAGGAGTTCGCCAAGGCCGAGACCCTCGCGCGGCAAATGCTATCTGCGTCGCCGCGTTCGCAGGAGGCGCGCATCGTTCTCGGTCGTACGTTGCTGGCAGAGACTAAGAACGATGAGGCGGAGCGCGAGTTCAAGCAGTTGTTGACTGAGAAGCTGCCCTTGCCCACGAGCTTGGCATGGGCCAGTTATGGTCTGGGCGAAATTGCTTTACGTCGTGGACAGGCCGCTGAAGCATCACGACTCTTCACCGACGCGATCCGTGCCGACGCCGAATATGCGGCGACCCTGGCGGCGCGCGCCGAGCGCGTTAAAGCCGAATCCGGCAGCCCCGTCGTTGATGAGAGCGTCAAGGGATTCCTGAATCAACTCGATGCCGCCATGCGCACCAGCAAATCGGCGGAAATTGCGCCGATGATCGTTCCCGGAGAGTTAGGTCGCTTTATTCAGCAGATTGTCGGCAGCAATACTGAGCAGTGGCAGACGCGCGTTTTGCGCACTGAACAGCTGAGCGCCGACCGGATCGCAGTGGATGTCGCCTTGACCACCAAGCAATTGGGCGTGGAGCACTCGGGCACCGCCGTTTTCATTCTGGCTCGCGTGGGCAGCAGTTTAAAGCTCGACGCGATTGAATTCTTTGAAGTGCGGTGAGATGGAGTAAGCAGTGAGCAGTAGGCAGTGGGTTACGAGCGTGTGCTGATAATCGATGACTTCTCTGGAATCAAAACTTCAAAACCTTCGCGATGCAATTGCGCGGCAGCTGTCGTGCGCCGTCGCATTCTCAGGCGGTGTTGACTCGACGCTCGTCTTGAAAGTTGCGCAGGAAGTTCTGGCCGACCAGGTCATCGCTGTTACTGCCCTGAGTGAATCGCTGCCGGCGGGCGAGTTGGAAGAGACAAAGCGGCTGGCGGCGTCGATTGGCGTGAAACATTCCATCATCCGCACCTTTGAAACGTCTGAGCAGAACTATCTGGCCAACGCCGCGAATCGTTGTTACTTCTGCAAGACCGAAATGTACACGCGCATCGGGGACTTCGCGCGTCAGCACGGCCTTGAGACGTTGCTGGACGGTCTTAACGTCGACGACCTGACCGATCGTCGTCCTGGCAGGGCCGCCGCAATTGAACATGGCGTGATATCACCCCTGGTTGAAGCGGGGCTGACAAAAGCTGAGGTGCGGGAACTGTCCCGTGCTTTCGGATTGCCCACCTGGGACAAACCTGCGCTCGCTTGCTTGGCGTCGCGCATTCCACACGGCACGCCGATTACGCTGAAGTCACTGTCGCAAGTCGATCGGGCGGAGAGCTTCCTGAAGAGTCTGGGGGTGGGACAGGTCCGCGTGAGACATCATGGCGACACGGCGCGTATCGAGGTCGAGCAGAGGGATTTTAGTTTGATATATGAACGCGAATCCGACATCGCGGCCAAACTTGCCTGGCTTGGATTCAAGCATATCGAGATCGATCCGGAAGGCTACCGAACCAGCACGCATGCAAGCTGAATTACTCCGCGAATTATTGAACGAGGTGCGCAGCGGCGAGCGCACCGTCGAAAGTGCAATTGAGCGCCTGCGAAATCTGCCTTACGAGGATCTCGGGTTCGCCCGCCTCGATCACCACCGCGCGCTGCGCAAGGGCTTTCCCGAGGTTGTCTTCTGCGAAGGAAAACGTGTCGAGCATGTCGTTGAAATCATGCAGCGCCTCGAGCACAAACACTCACCGGTGCTGGCAACGCGTGCGAGCCGCGAGGTCTACGAGGCGGTGGCCGCCAAGATCCCCGAAGCAAAATATTTTGACGCAGCGCGGATGATTCAGCTCGGCGTCAACGGCGCCAAACCAACGGAGACGACTGTATTGATCGTTTGCGCTGGAACGGCGGATGTGCCGGTGGCAGAAGAGGCGGCGCTGACCGCAGCCGCGCTCGGCAGCCAGACCGAGCGGCTTTACGATGTCGGAGTGGCGGGCGTGCATCGCCTGCTGGCGGCGCGCGAAACCTTGAATACGGCTAACGTCATCGTCGTCGTGGCGGGCATGGACGGCGCGTTGCCGACGTTGGTCGGGGGCTTGGTGGCGGCGCCCGTAATCGCCGTGCCGACCAGTGTCGGGTACGGAACGGGTTTAGGCGGGACGGCTGCCTTGATGACGATGCTGAACGCTTGCGCGCCCGGGATCGCCGTAGTGAATATCGATAATGGCTTCGGTGCTGGTTACCTGGCGCATTTGATCAATGCTCGCATGGCGCCTGCCCCGACTGACAATTGAGTTTTAGCGTGGATAGAAACCTTTCAAATTCACCCAGCGAGGACGTGCTGGCACGGGCGCGGCGCATCAAGTTGCTGCTCATGGATTGTGACGGCGTCTTAACCGATGGGCGTCTTTGGCTGACTGAGGATTACGACGAGCAGAAAGCCTTTCACGCGCGCGACGGACAGGGGATCTCGTTAATGCATCGCGCCGGTTTGCGCACCGGAATCATCTCCGGCCGGAAGTCGAGCGCCGTTGAGCGACGGGCGCACGATCTTAAGATGGCCTTCGTTCATCAGTTTGCGAAAGACAAAGTCAAAGCGCTGGATGAAATAATCTCCGACGCTGCGGTCCCGGTTGAAGAATGCGCATTTGTCGGTGACGATTTGGCCGACATCCCGCCCATGCGACGCGTTGGCCTGGCATTCGCCGTCGCTGACGCAGTTGAAGAAACGAAACAGGCCGCGCATTACGTCACGAAAATGAAAGGCGGCCGCGGCGCCGTGCGCGAGGCCTGCGAATTGATTTTGAAAGCGCAGGGCCGATGGGAAGAGCTAATGAAACATTTCGACTCCTAGGACTCCGTAAGGTGCTGCTCAAGGGTTGTAGCGTGCCCCGCCTCGTTTGACATGCACCCATTTCATCCTTCATCCTTCCGCCTTCATCCGTACTCTTGAGCGGGCGTAACTCAATGGTAGAGTGTCAGCTTCCCAAGCTGAAAGTTGCGAGTTCGAGCCTCGTCGCCCGCTCCAAATTTCGTCGGGAATTCCTATATCTCAATTTCAATTTATAGAAAAAGGTTAGGAACGTCCCGCAGACGTCCCGCGGATTTACTTGGCGCAACTGTCAGCCTGCTAAAAGTTTGCGGCATGACGCGAATTAACGGTTGAGCGCTTGATTAGAGAGTCTCCAGTTTCACCTGATTATCGCGGCTGAGAAATCTCGCGAGAATCATGAGCATTACAATTCCGAGTATGTTGGCGAGCGTGAGCATAACGAAGACGTTTGGGTCGCTGAAGTTTTGAATGGCGATGATTACCCCGGCCGCGGTGTTGCGCTGGGCTGTGCCAAGCCCGCCGACATCTTCAAGATGATCCTTTCCAAATCCCGCAAGATAGCCAAGGCCGAAAGCCGCTGCCACAAACACTAGTCCGACGAGAAACGCACCCGTGCCGATGATCTGTAGCAGGTTGGGAAAGTAACCGACCAGGGTCGCCACGACCATCGCATACATCGCGAGGTTACCCAGTCCGCCGACCAGCGGCTGAAGCTTCTTACTTAGACCCGGCAGGACGAAGGCGGCCAGCATCCCTACGCCAATTGGTAACAGCATCTGCAGCAACAGGGCGCGGGCGATGGCCAGGGCATTCACGCTAACACCTGTGAGCACGAGCGGCAGGACGAGTGGCATATAGATGACAGTCACAATCATCAGCAGCATCATTACTGCCGCACCGAGTGCCAGGTCATGCTCGGCCGTCTGAGTTAGCTTGATCAGGAAAGGTGCGCCTGCACCGAGGCTGAAGATCAGCAAGCCGGCTTTAAGGGCGGGACTGAACGGCGCGAGATATAGAGCGCCGATCATCAAAAGGGGCGCGAAGATAAAATTAGCTCCCAGCATCTTGAGAACGAAAGGCCAGTTCTTCAGATGCCCCGCGATCGCCGCCGGCTTCTGCGTGAGACCTACGTTTAGCATCGTGCAGATTACAAAGACGGGAGCGATGAACTGAACCGCAGTCCTAAGAAATTGAAACATACCCTCCTCGGAATAATACTGCCGTTGACTGACGGAAAAGTTCTGCAATCTCACATTTGAGCGAGGCTCGGGTCTCGCATTATTGAAATACAGAATTACCTCGCCGCGTAGACGAACCCGCAACCTAACAAAGAAGGTTCTGCGCAGTAACTGTTATTTTTGACAGGACTGACCGCGTCGAAGGCGGGTCATAGCCATATCTCTTTAACATCCGGCATCCTCTCACCCTGTAAAAAGTTCCAGTAGTTGACTGCGCCGGAGTCAATTACGATTTCAATCCACACTTGTGCTGAGTTCTCGACGAAGGCGTTTGTTCGGTTGGGTCTGTTACCTGATTAAGAAGGAGCTTCAAGATGGATATCAAGCCCGCGGCGATGGCAATGCCAAAAGACACTTCAACGCTACCGCAAGGGAAGTACGGTCCTATTTACCCGAAGAGCCCTGCGTGTTACGGATTCAGCATCCTGGCGAAGATTATTCCCGGGCGTGAACCTGTCTTTTATGAATATGCGCAGAACATCGAGAAAGCAGTGGGCGCACAGCCTGATGTGCTCGCGCCCCTCAAGCTTCATTATCTGCGTTGGATTCTTTTTCCGATCGACGGCGTGACCTACTTTATGTACCAGGGCATTTTCGACACCGACTTCGACAAGTACACAGAAGATGCCGTAGCTCTGTTCGGAGCCGCGGGGGTGCGGACAGTTTTTGAAAACCTCGAGGGCTTTCCAATGGATTGGCAGACCAATCCCGAAGCTTTCGTGAAATTCGTCCGCGAGCATCAAGTCCCGAGCTTCTTGGAGTACGGTGAATATCCATTCGTCAGCGCGGATGAAATTAAGAAAGCGCTGAATGTGAAGTCGGCACTGTCTCACATGCTGGATCAGATGCAGTGATTCCGTGTAACTAAGAAAAGGGATCAAGTAATGAGCAACGCCGCACGCACCTATAACCAGAATCACATCGCGCGCAAGTACACGCCGGGCAAGCGGCGCTTGAGCATCTACTGGAGCTGGAGCTACCCATGGGAATCGCAACGCGATTTGACCGAAATGGAGAATCGCTTTTCAACTATGACCGAAGTGCGCCGCGTGGCGTGGCCGAATTATGAAAAGCCGGAGTGGGGTTCGGCGCGGTTCCTTCAAGGCATAGCCGGGACGCTCGAATTATTCCATCGCTCGGCTTTGAGCTTTCAGCAGATCGCAGGTGAAGCGACGGGACATCCGGTCGGGGTCTTTCAGCGCATCGATCAAGCCGGATACAAGCAGCCCATCGATGAGCGAATTCTCGATGACTGCGACACACTGCTCGTGTTTGGGCTGGACCATCTCGCCTCAGGCGAGGAAGCTGCGCCGGAAGAAATAGAGGCAATCAATGAATGGTTAAAGCGGGAAGGCGCCTGCCTGCTGCTCGCTCCGCACCATGACGTCGGCTTTACTGACGACTTAGAGCAGCGGCAGGTGGAATACAAGCATCATGGTGATGCCCTGGTGCCGCGTCAACAACGATTCAGTTCCTACGCGCGTTCGTTGCTGAAAGCGCTCGAGATTCCGGTCTGGAACCGTTGGGGCTTGCGGCCCGCCCTTGCCGAAGGCACGCGCGACATCGCGCCGCTGACTTCTTTCAGAGATCTCGATAAGCTCGGGCTGCTTAACAATGTACCCACACTCAACTTTCATCCACATTTGCCCCATTACGAACTGACCAACGGCGACGCGAAGACCGTGCAGGTACTGGCGCGTCAGCCGATCGATCCTAATCGACCGCACCCGTTCGCCGCAGCGGGAAACACTGAATTTAACTGCTTGCTCTGGCTGCCGCCAGCGGGGCATCGTGCAGGCGACATCGTGATGGTCGACTCGACCAATTTCACGACATTGTTCGGCGGCACGGACAGTCTGAAGAACTTTTGGAAAAATCTGGCAACGATGTGAACAGTCGATGGACCAACTTCGTGAGTGCTCGCGTCTCTCACTTCAGTTTTGGTTGCGGCTTTTTCACGAGTGAGGTCGGCTTTGCCTCAAAGTATTTTTCGTCCGCGAAGCGGACTGAACGAAAATAGCCCAGTGCTTCAGCGCTGGGTGACGGCATTAGGTTCTTCGGAGTCCGTGAAGCGGACGATTGAACAAACCTATGGATCTACAACATTTAAGACTCAGCCGTCCGCTTCACGGACTTGACATCCGTTGTCATCACCAATCCCACCGATGAATCGGTGGGCTATTATCATTCGTCGGCTTTGCCGACTTTTGAGGCAAGGCCATTGAGATCTATGCTCGAACTCGAGGACATACAGAGTGGCGTACTGCGTCCACGGCCGGCGCCTTATGCGGCCACGTACATCGCGCTGCGGATCGACGACCGCCACGCTGGACGTACGTTGATGCAACGCATCTCGAACGCAGTCACTTCAGCAGCGCATCCCGAAAGTCCGCTGGCCGATACCTGGGTAAGTGCGGCGTTGACTTACCAGGGCCTGAAGGCGTTGGGCCTGCCGCAAGAGTCACTCGACAGTCTTTCCTGGGAGTTTCGCCAGGGCATGGCGGCGCGCGCCAAAGAGTTGGGAGACGTCGGTGAAAGTGATCCCCAAAATTGGGAGAAGCCGTTGGGGACTTCAGATGTCCACGTGATCATCGTAGCCGTTTCCCCTGATGCTCAAAGGCTTGAAGCGGCGGTCGCAAGGGCGCGTGAAACTTATCAAACTATGACCGGGATTGAAGCCATCTGGCGCCAAAACTGTCACGCGCTGCCAAATGAGAAGGAGCCCTTCGGCTTTCGCGATGGAATCAGTCATCCCGCGATCGAAGGCAGCGGCATTCCGGGAACGAATCCGCATGAACAGCCACTCAAAGCAGGTGAATTCGTGATCGGCTACCGGGACGAACTCGGCGGCATGCAAAAGACCACGCCTGAAATACTCGGCCACAACGGCACGTACGTCGTTTTTCGCAAGCTTCATCAACGGGTTGCAGACTTCCGCCGCTTTCTCAAAACGAATTCGAACTCTTCCGACGAAGAAGAATTGCTGGCCGCCAAGATGATGGGCCGTTGGCGCAGTGGCGCGCCGCTCGCGCTGTGTCCTTTCCATGATGATCCCGCGCTCGGCGCCGACCCGCAACGAAACAACGCCTTCATGTTCGAGGAAGATGACAAGGCTGGTTTCAAAACACCGGGTGGTTCGCATATTCGCCGTAGCAACCCACGTGACGCCTCGATCGCCGGTGTCGCTCGCATCCATCGAATGATTAGGCGAGGTACAGCCTATGGTCCTTTGCTGCCAGACGGCGTGCTGGAAGACGACGGCGCCGATCGCGGACTCATGTTCGCTTTTGTCGGTGCGAACATCAGCCGTCAATTCGAGTTCGTGCAGTCACAGTGGATCAACGACGGAATCTTTTTTGGCGCCGGCGAGGACAAAGATCCGTTTATTGGATCGAATGGGAATGGCGGAAGTTTTACGGTTCCTCGCAAGCCCGTGCGCCGAAGGATTCAGGGCATTCCGAATTTTGTGGTCACCCGCGGCGGAGAATACTGCTTCATGCCGGGACTGCGGGCGCTGCGTTGGCTCGCCGACCTCCAGACTTAGGGACCAGTTTGGAGTGCGCCGGCAGAGCGCCGCGACGACGGCGCTTTGGATCTCGTCTTATCGCGCTCAAGTTGGTTTTTGTGAACCGGCAGATTCCTAAAATGATTAGTTCATCCAAAGCGCCGTCGTCGCTGCGCTCTGCCGGCGCACTCCAAATAAGACGAACTTTCAATTTACTGCTCCCGCTAGCCTTACTAGCGGTCTGGGACCGTGCCGTCGTCGTCAAGACGCCGGCACAAAACAGAGGCGTCTACCCCCTGGGTATGAGCGCCACGAACTCCGGTGTGACACCTGAGTCCGGTTTCACATATGTGAACCAACTTCTGATCTACTCGCGCGATAAATCGAAGGGGCCTGACGGTGAGGTGTTGGCCACCGGACGAAACGGCGTGGTGATGGACATGAATACGATCGCTTGGGTCGGCAAGAAAAAGATTCTGGGCGCAAAGTTTTCGATGACGGCCACATTGCCAGTTGCCAGAAACTCGCTTGACGCCGACATCACGGGTCCAGTCAGCGGAGGCGGCGGGTTCGCGGATTCTTATTATCAACCATTCATCTTGGGTTGGAATGAATCGCGTTTCGCCGTCCGCGTCGTCTACGGTTTTCTCGCGCCCACCGGACGATTCAAGGGCGGTGCAAACGACAATGTCGGCTCCGGCTACTGGACGCACGCGTTTTCCTCGGGACAGACATTTTATCTCACCAAAAACAAAGCAACTTCGATATCAGCGTTTCAGATGTACGAAGTGCACACGACACAGAAGAGCACTTCCATTCAGCCGGGCGACACTCTTGATCTTGATTATTCGGTGATGCATTCGTTCTCGTTGAGCGGCGAGAAGCGCGCGCAGCTAGGACTGGTTGGATACAACGCGAGGCAAACGAACGACAAAACTGGCCCGACGATCACGCCGGAACAGTCGAGAGCGCATTACCAGGTGAACGCACTGGGTGTTGGATCGAACCTGAGCCTCTCGGCGAAAATCAATGTCGGTTTTAAGTATTTCCAGGAGTTTTCTAATCGCTCCACATTTCAGGGACATTCAATCCAGTTTTCGGGATCAATCAAATTTTGAACATGTTGGACGTGCTTGTTATTGGGGGTGGCCCCGCCGGCGTAGTTGCCGCCATGCGCGCGGGCGACCTGGGCGCTAAGACTGCCTTGGTTACCGCGGGTGAATTTGGCGGAATGGCGGCGACCGATGGTCCAGTACCGGTGCGGACCCTGGCTCATGCTGCGCGCTTGATTCGCGATGCCCGACAACTTGAGCGCTACGGGATTCGGATAGGCGAACCAGTCCTGGATTACTCGCAACTGCTCGAGCGGGTCAGGAAAGTAGTCGAAGACGTTCGCGCGCATTCTACGTTTCGTGCACAGACTGATTCTGCGGGAGTTCAGGTTCATGAGCATGCCGGCGTGACTCGGTTCGTGGATCCGCACACCATCGTGTCTGAGAGCGGGCTGACCCTGCAAGCCGACAAGATTATCCTTTGCACCGGCGGGACTAGCCGAAAACTCTCGGTTCCTGGCGCGGAATTGACGGCGACTCATAGCGATGCCTGGAGCCTCACCTCTGTGCCGCCATCGATCATCGTGATTGGCGGTGGCGCCACGGGAGCGCAAGTGGCGTCCGTGTTCAATGCGTTCGGTGCGAAAATTCAGCTCTTTCACAAAGGCGCGCGAATTCTGGCGACCGAAGACGAAGATGTTTCGGCGGCGGTCGCCGCGGCATTTCGCGAGGCCGGCATTGTGGTACGAGAAGATTTCGGAACCCTCGAGTCGTTTGAGAAAACGCCCGCTGGTATCCGGATGCATTTTTCGAAGAACGGAAGCCGTGAATCTGTCGAAAGTACGCTGGCGGTAATAGCTATCGGCTGGGTCGCGAACACTGCCGGCCTGGAACTATCACAGGCCGCCGTGGATACAAATGCGCGAGGATTCATCGCCGTCGATGAATTTCTGCGAACGAGTGCTGCGCACATATTCGCAGCCGGAGATGTTACCGGCCGTCTGATGCTGGTTCCGCAGGCCATTCAGGATGGATTCGTGGCCGCCACAAATGCTGTGAAAGGCCCAGCGATGACACTGTTGGTTCAGCCTGCGCCGATTGGCAGTTTTACCGACCCTGAATACGCGCAGGTTGGCCTCACGGAAGCTAAAGCCAGAGAGAAATATGACATCGTTACCGCACGCGTCGATTTCAAATCGACCACGCGCACGATCATCGATGGCCGGACGAAGGGTTTCTGCAAGTTGATCGCGGACCGGTCGGCGCGAAAGATTCTGGGTTGCCACGTGGTTGGTGAACGCGCCGTGGAAATTACTCAACTTGCCGCTGTTGCCATGGCAGGCAACATGTGTGTGGATCATCTGGCCGAAGTACCGCTTTCGTTCCCAACATACGCAGGCGTCCTGGGCCGCGTCGCCGCCGTCGCCACCCGCCGGCTTAATCTCAATTTAGATTGGCAGGGGAACACCGCGGAAGGAGAGGGTTAAGTAAGGACCGATTCGCCTTTCCGAGCGACACACCGTCCCGCAAACGTCCGCAGCGACACGCAAATCAGGCAATGCATGCGCGGTATGCAGCGGATGCACGTACATTTTTCGTGCGCGATTTTATAAGTACTGAAAAATAAAGGATCGAAAATTCAGCGTCCCAAGCTGAAAGTTGCGAGTTCGAGCCTCTTCGCCCGCTCCAAATTTTTCTTCGGCAATCCATAAGAGCGTTTTTCAAACGTTACGGTTATTAGGCGACGCTGTAACCCAAGATAAGGGGCCCGCAAGCGCCGGACTGTCACTTTTGACAGTACCAATCGCTTCCCAAAGCTGACTTAGATCGTGAAGTCCTACACAACCGCATTTCGCAAGTCAGAGCCATGACCGAAGAGGAATCAAATACAACTTCAACGCTGCCTAAACCGACGGCGCTGATTGTTGAGGACGACCAGATTGTGGCGACCGTGCTAGAGCATTTGCTTTCGCGGGGCGGCTTTGAAGTTGAGCTCGCGTCTGACGGACGGCGGGCTGCGGAATACATCGACACAACTCAAATGCGGCCGGCGCTGGTGCTGCTCGACGTGATGCTTCCTTATGTTGACGGCTTTGAATTGATTAGGAAGATTCGCGAACACGAAACCTGGAAGGAAGTGCCGATCGTGATGCTGACTGCCAAAACGCAGGAGCAGGAAATCGTCCGGGCGCTGGATCATGGTGCGAATGATTACGTAGTTAAGCCATTTCGCGCGCGGGAATTGATGGCGCGCATTCGTCGCGTCACAAAGTCATCGTGATTATCAAAGTGAACCCCTTGATACTTTCGCTGTGCCTGATGCTGACGGGGATCTCCGTGAGGGCGCAGACGGGCGAGCCGCGGCCGGCGGCCACACCTGATCCCGAAGACCGCGCTGAGAAGACGAAGCCCGAGAAGAAAATCGAGCCTGAGACGGTGGTAGAAATCGGGGCGTCGTACGAGTTCGTAGACCACAACCGGCCTGATTGGCAGACATATTATTTTTCAATAAATCACAAATTCAGCACCGGCCAGGTCTTGTACGGCACCGCTTCAGCGGTTAGTCGGTTTGAAATAACTGATCCGAATTTCATGATTGGGTTTGTCCAGCCCTTCGGTGAATCAAAGCGTTGGATTGCGACCTTTGAAGCCGCGGGCAGTCCCAATCACGAAATCCTGCCCACCGCTTCTTTCTTCGGTGACTTGCAGCGGAACATCGGCAGCGGTTGGTTGGGTCATGCGGGCATGCGCCACAGTCGGTACGTGAGCGATATTGTGAACATGGGTGTGTTCGGCGTTGAGAAATATTTCAAAGCCTATCGCGGTGCATACACTTTGTATGTGGCGCACCTGAATGGCAAAGGCACAGCTGCCAGTCACGTTTTTCAGGGAAACTATTATTACGGTGAACGCAACAGTGTCGGCGTCGGCTTTGCATTTGGGCAGGAGGTCGAAAGCGTGCCTAGAGGGCTGATTAAGACCGATGTGCTCGACTTCAGTGTAACTGGGCGACATTGGATGAATAAGAAATGGGGACTATCGTACGTTGCCGTATGGCATCGGCAGGGGCGCTTCTATACCAGGAGCGGAGGTCAACTTGGGCTGCTTCTTCGTTTCTGATCCGGAGACACTGCGGGTTGTTGGGTCCGTAACAATCCTTGTTTTCTCGCTGACGTTGCTGCTATTGGCAACAGTGATCTCAATGCGAGTTTCGCTCCTGCTACGCGAGCGTAGACGAAAAAGATTCTGCGCGGTGTGGCAGCCAATCCTCGTTAATGCCGTTGACATCGCAACGTCTGATCTGCCCCGACTGCGCCGGCGCGATGCGCGGAATTTCTTGATGCTGTGGAATCATCTGCACGAGTCGCTGCTCGATGCACCGAAAGATCACCTTAATCAAATCGCCAGAGCCTTGCGACTCAGTGACGTCGCGTTGCGGTGGTTGCATCACTGGAATCTGCATAATCGATTGCTGGCGATCGTCACCCTCGGCAACCTGCAGGAAGCCGCGGCTTGGGATGAACTTTGGCGAATGACCCGACAAGAAGGCGCGCTCGTTTCGCTCACTGCCGCGCGATCGCTGTCATTGATCGATGCGCACAGGGCGGTGCCGCAACTGATTCCGTTGCTATTGACACGCGCCGACTGGCCCCCGGCCCGCGTAGCCGAGATGCTCGTGACTGCCGGTGCCGAGGCCATCTCTGATCAATTGGCTGACGCTGCCGTGAAAGCAGCGTTAGCGGAACCACCGGCCGTTGAGCAGGCAAACGGCGAAGGTGAACCAAATTACGCAGCCCGGATGATTCGTTATCTCGAACTGGCGTACACCGTCTCATACTTGCCGGCCGCGCGAAGCATCGCGCGCAGTTCGCACGACCCCGAGGTGCTGGCTGCCAGTCTCAGATTGCTGAGGAGCGCGGAAGACTTACCTGTGGTGCGCGAATGTATTGCGCACGACGACTGGCGCGTGCGCCTGCAAGCCGCGTCTGCGCTCGGCCGCATTGGCGGGCCGGACGACGACCAACTGCTGATCCCATTATTGTCGGACCGCCAATGGTGGGTGCGCTATCGCGCCGCTCAGGCGCTGGCGCAGTTGCCTGCTATGGGAGCAGCAAAGCTGAAATCAATTCGGACAGCCCAAGTGAATCCATTTGCGCAAGACATCCTGGCCCACGTGATGGCTGAGACCCGATCGCAATGACATTAGTCAATTTCATTCTGGGAATTGAATATGTCTTCTTGCTCTATTTTCTGGCGCTGCACTCGGGCTATATTTTCCTGAACATCACAGCTCTTCTGACACTGCCGCGTTACATGCGGTCACGTATCGTCGCCGATCTGCCCCACAGTTGTTCAGCTTTCGAGCTGCCCATTAGCATTGTCGTCGCCGCCTACAATGAACAGGCAGTGGTCGCCACTACTGTCCGATCGCTGCTGCAATTGGGTTATTCAGAGTTTGAAATTGTGATCGTCAATGACGGTTCGAAAGATCAGACTCTCGAAGTGCTGAAACGGGAATTCAAGCTCGTCGAATTTCCCGAGGCCTACCGGAGTCGATTGCCCAGCACACGCGTGCGCGGCATCTATCTCTCCACGATTTATCCAAACCTTCGCGTCATCGACAAGGACAACGGCGGCCGTTCTGACTCGCTTAATGCCGGCATTAACGCGGCACGCTATCCGCTCCTCTGCATCATCGACGCAGATTCGATCCTGCAGCGCGACAGTCTGCAAAGGGCGGTGCAGCCATTCCTCGAGGACCCCAACACGATCGCCTGCGGCGGCACGATTCGGATTGCCAACGGGTGTCTCGTGCGCGGTGGCTTTCTTGAGCGCGCGGGCCTGTCGACCAATTTTTTGGCGCTGTTTCAAACAGTCGAGTATTTGCGATCCTTTCTTTTTGGACGGCTGGGTTGGACGCCGTTGAACGGACTGCTGCTTATCTCGGGCGCGTTCGGAATTTTTCACAAAGAGACGGTCGTCAGCGTCGGCGGCTATAACAAAGATACGATCGGCGAGGACATGGATTTGACAATGCGTCTGCATCTCGCCGCCATCAGGCGAGGCAGGCCCTACCGGATCTCCTTCGTGTGCGACCCGGTGCTGTGGACCGAAGCACCTGAAAGTCTCAAGGTGCTGCACAGCCAGCGGGTCAGGTGGCAGCATGGCCTCGGCGAATGTATTTCGTTAAATCGCGAATTACTGTTCAAGCGCGGGAGCGGCTTCGCGGGCTGGGTGGCGATGCCGTTCAATCTGGTGCTCGAGTGGCTGGGGCCGTTCGTGGAAGTCGGCGGCTATCTCTTCATGATCGTTACGTACATGTTGGGCCTTCTGTCGCTTCGCTCTCTGGTGATCTTCTTTATATTTGCCGTCGGCCTCGGCATGCTGTTGTCGGTCAGCGCCCTGCTGCTGGAAGAGATGTCGTTTCATACCTATCCCCGAATGCGCGACGTGCTGATACTGTTTTTCGTGGCGATCGCCGAAAACCTTGGCTATCGGCAACTCAATTCTATTTGGCGTCTCGAAGGATTGGTTAGATGGGTCATCGGAAAGAAACCTGGGTGGGGACAGATGACGCGCACCGCCACCTGGCAAGCCGAAAACACCGTCAACCAATAAAGCTGCTCAATCCGGCACATGAAGACGACGATTCAACAAAAGGTAGCAGTCGGATTCATGATCGGCGGCGCCGTGCTGCTCTCCATCCTCTGCGTTCAGTTCTGGTACATCACGGCACTGTTAAATAATGTCGATGAGCTTGATCGCATCGAACAGGCGAAAATTCATTTTGACGATCTCTTCTCATTGGTGAAAGACCTGGAGAGAGGTCACCGTGGGTATCTCATCACCGGGCAGGTTTCGTACCTTGAACCTTATTACTCCGCGCGCCGGGACATCCCTAAAGAGATCCAAATCCTGCAAGGATTGGTCAGGGAACCAATACAAAAACGGCGTCTGGAAGCTTTGCAGCCTCTGATTGATCAGGAAGTGGCCTTCAGCAGTGAGTCGATTAGGCTGCGCGATGAGGTGAGCCCCGCGGCGGCGACGGAGTTCTTTCAAACCGGGACCGGCAAGAGAATTGTGGATCAGATTCGCCTCCTCTCAGACGAGATGGACCAGGCGCAGCTTCAGCTAATAGCAAGCCGGGTTGAGACTCAGCGACGCCGGGCAAAGCTGGCGCTGGTTTCATTTTCCGCTGGTGTGGTCCTAAACCTCGCAGTATTCGTCCTACTTTTCTATTTGATTCGTTACGAAATTAGCCGGCGCAAGCAGCTGGAAGAAGAACTCGCCCAAGCGCGTGATGCGGCGCTTGAGTCAACGCGACTTAAATCTGAGTTTCTGGCCAACATGAGTCATGAAATTCGTACTCCGATGAACGGGATCATCGGTATGACGAGTCTCTTGTATGACACTTCGCTCGATAATGAGCAGCGGCACTTCGTCGAACGAATTCGTGAAAGTGCCGATGCGCTGCTCAGCATCATCAATGACATTCTCGATTTCTCGAAGATAGAAGCGGGCAAAATTCAGATCGAGCCGGTTGATTTTGATCTTGCTGCCGCGCTCGAAAGTGTGACTGACCTCTTTCGGGAAGCCGCCCGCGCTAAGGCTCTCGAACTCAATTGCCACGTCGCAGTCGACGTGCCCACATCGCTCCATGCTGATGCGCTAAGACTGCGTCAGGTTCTGATTAATCTCGTCGGCAATGCCATCAAGTTTACGGATAAAGGTGAAGTCGAATTGCGCGTAAATTGCCTGACTCAGTCGCAGAACGAGGCGACTCTGCGCTTTGAAGTGCGAGATACGGGAATCGGCATATCGGCAGCCGCGCAGGCCCATCTCTTTAATGCATTCACCCAGGCCGATGGTTCCACCGCGCGAAGATTTGGCGGCACGGGTCTGGGCCTCACGATTTCAAAAGAACTGGTCCAGGCTTGGGGCGGCGAGATTGGTGTCGATAGCCACCCTGGAAGCGGTTCGATCTTTTGGTTCACCGTGCCGGCCGGCAAGCAAGTGACGACCCATTCAAAGACCGCAGAGGATGTTAGACCAACGGCGCCGGTTGCATCGGCACAACAAGTCACGCAGCGCGGTTACAGATTGCTGGTGGCGGAGGACAATTCCATCAACCAGGAAGTTGCCAGATACCGGCTCGAGAAGCTCGGTTATGAAGTAGACATCGCCCAGGACGGTGTGGCGGCGCTTAATATGTTTAGTGAAAACGAGTATGCGCTGATTCTTATGGATTGCCAGATGCCGGTAATGGACGGCTTCGAAACCGCAGAACGTATCCGCAGCCGGAGCGACCACAAGCGAAATGTTCCGATCATCGCGGTGACCGCGAGCGGTGGCCCAACTGAGAAAGCGAAGTGCCTTCACGCCGGGATGAATGATTTTCTCTTGAAGCCATTCCACAAGGAAGAGCTGGCGGCGATTATTGAACGTTGGCTCCCAGCTGAATCAACAGCAGACGACAATGGGAACCTGAAAGAGAACTCATCTTCTCCTCCGACGGACATCGCTCGAGGTTTCGCGGAGCTCGAAGAGGACTATGGCAGGGAGATGGCCCTTAAGATTCTTGGGATGTTTGTGCCCGAAGCCGAAGCGCGTATGGGAAAGATTGCAAAGGCAATTCAACAGCGCGACTTTGAGACGCTCAAAAGCGCAGCCCATCGCCTGAAAGGCAGCGCCGCGACAATTGGGGCGAACCAGATGGCCGAGTTGTGCCAGAAGCTAGAGACATGCGGTGAAACTAACTCGCTCGCCGAGGCGGAATCTGTAGCCACTAAACTACGCGACATATGGGTGCAAGTTAGCGCGCAGGTCTTGAGTTACCATCGAATCCGGAATCATTAGAGTCCAATCTGAACCTTGGTATCGTGGGCCCGGCGCTCACGACGCCAGCCGCGTTTCACACTCGCGATCTGGACGAGATTGGGAAAGGACTCGACAAGTCTAAGTGGCGTCAAGCGCGCCTGCTTCATTCGTCCTCTCCATCCTTCTCAGGAATTCCAAAACAGTAATTTTCAAAGTTGGAGAAAGTCCTCAACCGCAAAGCGTCCCGCCGCTTGGCTGCTTGCCCGTGTCAGACTTCGGTACGTTAACGAACAAAACAGAGGTTGCTAATCCTCAGCTTTGACGAAATAAATCGCATGATCTTCTCCGGCCTTACTCTTGCTCACTCGTGCGGCAAGCGGAAAGAAGAATCGGATTCAACGCGATAATTAGGAGAGCGCCTACGCTAAATCGGACAAGACGATGTCGGGCTGTACCGTAAAACTACAAACGGAGGGTTCGATATGGCTGCGAAGACAACCAGGCGAAAAAGATCGGCGTTGTTTCCCTTCGGACACGCTGGCTGAGCAGCATCGCAAAAAGACGCAACCCGGTTCAGCATCGAATTGAAGTTTCAAGGAAGCCTTTCAGGAGAAAATGATAATGGAAGAAGCACATTTGACTCAGCAGGAGATCGACACTGGCTTGATGATTCGGAAGGACGGGACGGGTTATTAGCTCGCGTTTCAAAGCACCCGTTCATCGCCGGCGGCGCGGTCCTGGTGGGTGCGGGACTCGCCTATGCAGCGGTTAAGACGATCCAAAGCGCGGCGGACGAAATCGCGCGAGGTGTTCATATTGAAACATCCATCGCCATTAACAAGTCTCCTGAAGAGCTGTACCGGTTTTGGCGCGACTTTCGAAATCTACCGCTCTTCATGAAGAACCTTGAATCCGTCACTGAGTCGGACAATGCACATTCACATTGGACCGTGAAGGGAATTGGTAATGGTCGCGTCGAGTGGGACGCAGAAGTCTATAACGAGATCGAGAACGAGCTGATCGCCTGGCGTACGTTGGAAGCCGCCGATGTGGTTAATGCTGGATCAGTGCGGTTCGAAAAAGCTCCTGGCGGGCGTGGCACCTTTGTGCGCATCACCGTGAATTACAACCCGCCGGCGGGAAAGATTGGCGCAACCGTTGCTCAATTGTTCGGGTCGGAGCCGGCTCAGCTAATCAAAGAAGATTTGCGGCGCTTAAAGCAGATGCTGGAAACAGGCGAAATCGCGACCATTGATGGTCAAACCTCGGGACGAGCGATAGCAGATGAATCCGGAGCGCCGAGTGAAACTCCCAACAGCGAAGACGAAGCGAAAGCTGCCAGTAGTGGCACAGCGTAGCGAGGAGAAGAGAACAATGAAAGCAGCATGCTGGGAAGGAAAGAAGAATGTTCAGGTGCTCAATGTGCCTGACCCGAGCATCATCAATCCACACGACGCAATTCTGAAAGTCACGACGACGGCGATCTGCGGTTCGGATCTTCATCTTTACGATGGCTACATCCCGACCATGCAGAAGGGTGACATCCTGGGACATGAATTCATGGGCGAGGTTGTCGAGCTGGGCGCTGAAGTGAAGAACCTGAAGATCGGCGATCGGGTGGTTGTTCCTTTCACCATCGCCTGCGGCGAATGTTTCTTTTGCCGGAGGCAGCTGTGGTCTGCGTGCGATAACACGAATCCCAGCGCCAGCACCGCCGAACTGCTCTACGGGTTTTCAGGCGCGGGGCTATTCGGTTATTCGCACATGATGGGGGGCTATGCTGGTGGACAGGCTGAATATGTCCGCGTGCCATTTGCCAATGTCGGTCCCATCAAAATTCCGGAAGAGTTGCCCGACGAGAAGGTGCTCTTTCTCTCAGACATTTTTCCAACTGGTTACATGGCCGCGGAGAACTGCAACATTCAGCCAGGCGATACGGTCGCGGTCTGGGGCTGTGGTCCGGTCGGACAATTCGCGATCAAGAGCGCGTACTTGTTGGGCGCGGAACGGGTGATCGCAATTGATCATGTGCCCGAGCGCTTACGTCTGGCGCGCGAGGAAGGGAAGGCCGAGACCATCGATTTCGATGAGGACGGCGTCTACCAAAAACTGATCGAAATGACTGGTGGTCTCGGTCCTGACTCGTGCATCGATGCCGTTGGTCTCGAAAGCCATGGCACGACTATGGATGCACTTTACGATCGCGCAAAGACCGCGATGTATTTGGCGACGGACCGTTTGCACGCGCTGCGTCAGGCAATTCGCGTGTGTCGTAAAGGTGGAACGATCTCGGTGCCCGGGGTCTACGGTGGATTCCTGGACAAGTTTCCTTTTGGCGCCGCCTTTTCAAAAGGTCTTACCTTCAAAATGGGCCAAACGCACGTGCAGAAGTATCTGCAGCCTCTGCTTAAGTTGATTCAGGACGGTCGCATCGATCCCTCGTTTGTCATCACTCATCGTTTGAATTTGGCCGACGCGGCGGAGGGTTACGCGACGTTCAAAAATCATCCCGAGGAATGTTTCAAAGTCGTGATGACTACGAATGGCAGTCGCAGTCATTGAGGGTTGTTTGATTAGCTGCGGGGCTTGGCCGTGTATTTGATTCAGCTGCTATTGCCGCTCCACGACAATGAAAACGAGGAGTTCCCCGCCGGACTTTTCGCATCTGTTCGTCAGGAATTGACCAATCGGTTCGGTGGAGTAACCGCTTTCATCCGAGCTCCGGCCGTCGGCCTTTGGAAGGAGTCCGACGAGGTTAATCGAGATGAGGTGGTCATGTTTGAAGTGTTGGCTGAAGACCTGGAGCGCGAGTGGTGGGCAGCATACCGGCAAACACTCGAGGAAGAATTTCGGCAGGACGAAGTTTTGATTTGGGCAGCCGCCATTGAAAAGTTGTGAACGCGATTTTGAGGCTGTTTGAGGACGGAAGCGTACACCGTCACGGCGGTGTACTAATTCGAGCGCGATGATCATAGCGAATCAGGACGAATCTAAATCGAGCTCTCACAAAACTCCTTACGAATTCTTTACCTGCCGATGGCACAAAGATTGATTAGTAGATGACGGCTAACAAGCAATCAATAAGTGGTCTTACCAAACCCCCTCGCAACGGTAACTAACGAACAGGGAGGCTCAAACGATGGCAGACGATCGTAATCAGCAACAAGGTGGACAAGGTGGTCAGCAGGCCGGCCAACAACGTGACCAACAAGGTGGCCAAGGCGGCAAGCAGGCCAGCGGTCAAGGTGGCGGTCAGCAAGGCGGCCAAGGTGGCCAGCAAGGTGGTCAAGGTGGCGGCCAAAAGGGCGGCGGTCAGGATCAGACGAGACGTTAAAGGTGGTGCTGTCCACACCAGAGGCTCACGTTTGTTGCGCGGCGGTCGCGTTTCACTCGTGAGCCTTGCTTTATGCCTCGCTTTATATCGATGAGTGAATCCCGTAACAGCAGTGCGAAGCCGAAGGCGTTAGTGCAGCATGAGCGACCAAACGATCTTCCGTCGCTGGTCGAAAGGTTGGCGGAAGATGTGACCACGCTCTTCGATCAAAAGGTCGCCCTGCTGAAAATCGAACTGAAAGAAGAGGCGCATGCGTATGTGCGCGGCGGTATTTTCATCGCGGCCGGCGGAATCGTGGCCGCCGTTGGCATTGCCTTGATGAACATCGCCCTGGCCTTTGCCCTTTCGACCCTGTTTGCTAATACCGCGCTAAGTCAACCTGCGAGGTATGCGCTCGGATTCGTCATCACTGGGATTCTGTATCTGGCTGTGGGCGCAGCCGCAATCGTGATCACTAAGAATCGTCTGGCCCAAAAAGGGATTATTCCCAAACGCACGATAGAGGAACTCGAACGCGATAAAGAGTGGTTGCAAAAGGAAATCTGATCGAGCCGGGGAATGGCGACGAGGAAAAGGAATGGCGCGAGCACTAACAAATGGAAGCGACGAGGCCCCCAGCAAACGCGAGTTGCAGCGGCAAATGGAGCAGACGCGCGAGTCCGTGGGCGAGACTGTCAGCGAAATAAAGGAAACAGTTAGCCAACAGGTCGCGATCGCCAAGAAAACTGTCGCGGGCGTGCTTGATTATCGTGAGCATTTTCAGAACGAACCCCTGGTTTGGAGTCTGGGCGCCCTGTCCGCCGGTTTCGCGCTGGGTTACACCATGGGTTACGCGCACAAGGAAACCAAAGGCGGAAAGAAGAATTCACAAGTCGCGGCATTCGCTGACAGTCTTGTCGATGAACTCTCACTCGTTGGCAACGGCCTCGTCATGCCCGCCGTGAATGCTCACATCAAGGAGTTGTTTGGTTTCGATTTCTCAGAAGTGCTCGCTTCGATTAGCAAGACCAAAAAGAAGCCGCGACGTGCGGCCAGAAAATCTGCCAAGCGTAAAGCCGCCCGTAAACCACCGAAGGGTTCCAACTAACGCGTTGACAGACTGGACTAATTAGTCACCGGCCGCGTCTTGAATCTCTTCCACCGCCCCTTCCAGCGCGCCTACAGCGGCGCCTAATGCCGCACTTTGAACCACTCGTGTGGCGACCTTTTTCACTCTTCTTAAGGCAGTGCGTGGTTTCTTCGCGACGGTCTTCACGGCTTTTTTGACGGTCTTCTTGCGGGCCGCACTTTGCTTCGTGGGTGAGCTGCGCTTGACCGCACTCTTTGAGCCTCGCTTTTGAGACTTGGTTGATCGCTTCTTAGTTGCCATTCCTTCCCCCTGTTCGAATCACTTACTTTGGCGTTGTTACGTTAATCTGAGTGCTCCCTCCGCGGTTGAAGATCTTCCCGCCAAAGAAGAACAGCACGGCGGCTACGAGAACGATAAAGATCACCAGCACGGCAACCACGCCGGCACTTGAACCTCCACTCTGTGAAGACATATCCCCTCTCCTTTCTCGTTTTGATTTGCAGCACTTACTTTGTTATCGGGCGATATCGATGCTGACTGCACGCTGCTGTCCGCTAATAAGACGAAATTTATTACGACGACGTGTAGCCGCAACCGCGATGCCACAAGTGTTCGATCTCATGGACCACTGCAAAAATTTTAGACTGGATTGGGGAACGCCAAACGAGCCGGCGTAACGGCCCAGAAAGAAATCACGCTGTTGGAGAATCTGGTCATTTGGCCGGCGCCGCCGGTTTGGTGTTGACTTGCAGTCCGCTTCGAAGCTCGTCCGTTCCGCGGGCGGCTATTACGTCGCTCTCCTGCAAATCGCCAAACACTTCGACCAGGTCTCCCATAGAAAGCCCACGCTTAATGTCGACCCATTCGGTGGCGCCGTTGCGAATGCGGATCACGAAGGTTCGTTCAGTTGTAGAGGCGATGGCCGCGGCGGGGACAAACAAGCTCGGGCGCGGACGGGTGGCCGGCCAGGTCACTTCGGGAAACATTCCCGGCGATAATCTCGCCGAATCATTAATCACGTCGAGTTCAATTGGCATCGTGCGGGTTTTTTCATCAAGCGCATGGCTGATGCGCTGAACGACGCCGAAGAATTTCTCTCCCGGGTAAGCAGGAACTGTGAAGCCTATGCGCGTGCCGGCGGTAACACCCGAAACATCTGCCTCGGGAACAGAGACCACCAGCCGCAAGCGTGAGATCTCTTGCAGCCGCAACATCGGTGTTGACGCAGCTCCCGTGGCCGGCCCCGCCAGACTACCTTTATCGACATTGCGTTCACTAATCACGCCGCTGAACGGCGCCGCAATGCGGAGATAGGACTCGATGTCTCGGACAGAGTTCGCGGCTTCTCTGCTCGCTCTCTCATTTTGGATTTGCGACTGGACTACTGCGCGCGCGGCTTTCTCGTTCTCTGCGAGCGCGCGGATGCGGGCGCGATCGCCCTCCACGACGCCGCGGGCCACATCGACATCGTTCTCCGCGACGACGCCCGGCGTCGCCGAAGCAGCCTTCAGACGCTTGTAGGTGCCTTCATCGGCAACCAGCTTTGCCTCAGCTTCGGCGCGCTGTTCGCGCACGCTCTGGACTCGCGATTCCATTTCGAATCGCTGCTGTTGCGCCGCACGCACCTTAGCTTCAGCCTCGCTGGTATGCGAGGCAAGCTCCGGCGCACTCATGCTTACGAGTAGTTGGCCTCGCTTAACCAACGATCCGCGATCGACTTTGATTGATTCCACGAAGCCCTGCAGCTTCGGATAAATCGCGACGTTCTGATAGGCACGAAGCTCACCCGGCAGTCTCAGGTCCTTGTTCACGGTTTGCGATATGACAGCGGTGGTGACGACCGTCGGCGTCGGAGGCTTAGCCGCCGCCGCAATTGTTGGTTGAGTTCTCGATCTAATAATGATCCAAGCGACGATTGCGATCGCGACAACCGCGACCAGCGCGACAATCACGATTATTTTTGCCGGCGATGGCGATTGACCACGGGGCTGGCTTTGCGATTGATCTGTCGATGAGATATCTGTCATGAAACAACTCCAATATCAGTCAGGCAGTGGCTGATCCGGCATCGCCTCAACGGCGTCTTCCGGATGTAGCGAAACCGCGGCGGTCGCGGCCTGACGTTGGACCATTGCGAAGGTCAGGGGCAAGATCGTTAAGACCGCGATTGTCGACGAAGCTAAACCGCCAATCACGCTGCGACCCAGCGGTGCAGTCTGTTCACTACCTTCACCCAGAGCGAGCGCGATCGGGATCATGCCGGCAATCATCGCGAGGCTGGTCATCAGGATTGGCCGCAAGCGGCTCGTGGCGCCGGCGACAGCGGCTGCGGACGCGCTCAGCCCGGCTCGACGTTCATTCTCGGCAAACGTGACGAGCAGAATCGCATTCGCTACCGATACGCCGACCGCCATAATGGCTCCCATGAATGACTGAATGTTGAGCGTCGTCCGAGTGATGAAGAGCGCGATCGCTACGCCCGCGAGCACCGCCGGGATGGTAGAGAGAACGATCAGTGCTATCCGCGGCGATTGAAAAAATGCGGTCAGCAACAACACAATGGCGACTATCGCAATTGCGAGACCCAGTTGCAGGCCTGATCGCGTGGCCTCCATTTGCGGCACCTGACCACGTACATCGACCCGCGATCCTTTCGGCGGGTCTCCGGCGCGTTTGATAGCGGCGGCAACCTCGCGAGAGGCGCTCCCCAGATCGCTGCGCTCAACGTTGGCCGTGATCGTGATCATCCGTTGTTGATTGTAGCGATCGTATTCGCCAATCATCGTTCCATATCCGACCTGAGCTACATCGCCGACCAGTGGCCGCGCCGCGCCGCTGGGCATTGCCGGAACGCTTTCGACATCTTCGATCGATTTCATTTGCGCTTGCGGGACCTCGACCTGGACCTGATAAGCGGTCCCCGATGCCGGGTCGCGCCAATAATTCGGTTGCGTGAATCGGCTCGATGAGGTAGCCCCGACCAGAGAACGCGAGACCTGCTCGACCGTCACACCCAACTGTCCGGCGCGTTCACGATCGATGTTTATATCAACCGTTGGGTAATCGAGCGGCTGTCCAAACTGCACGTCGCGCAGGAAACTGATTTTCGCCATTTCATCGCGGACCTTCTGTGCATACGAGCGATTGGTGGCGAGATTCGAGCCGCTTACCGCTACTTCGATCGGGGTCGCTGAACCAAAGTTCATAATTTGACTGACAATGTCGGCAGCTTCGAACGAGAGCTCTGTTCCGGGTAATTCAGTCGACAATCTCTTCCGGAGTCGCTCTCTTAATTCAGCTACCCGCACGCCCGAGCCGTGCTTCAGAGCAATCTGCAAGACGGCTTCATGCGGGCCGCTTTGCCACTGATGAATCACGTTGACGGGAAAGGCCGGCGGCTGAACGCCCACATAACCGATGGTGATATCGACATTGTTCTTTCCGGCCTCGGCGGCAATCGTGTCGAGCGCGTGAAGCGCGATCTGTTCGGTGCGTTCAATGCGCGTTCCGGTAGGCGCTCGCAGACGCAGGCGCAACTGCCCGGCATCAACGGTCGGAAAAATGTCCGACCCCAGAGTTCGGCCCACAAAGACCATGACGAGTAGAACGACCAGCGCATAAACACCTATTGCCAGCCAGCGGACACGCAAGAGTTTCGGCAGCCAGGTCGTATACCGAACTTTGGCTTTATCGAAGAACGATTGTCGGCGATTTGTAGGCGCGGTTTTCAGGAGCCAGATAGACAGGATTGGGACCAGGGTGCTCGACAAGACATAAGACGCGAGCATCGAGAATCCGATAGCCAGCGCCAGTGGGATAAAGAGCGATCGCGTTACGCCCACCATAAAGAATGACGGAGCAAAGACCGCCAGAATGGAAAGCATGGCGAGCAGCCGCGGCGTAATGGTTTCTTTCGTGGCAATCAATACCGCGCGCGCCAGTGGCTCGCCACGGGCCAGATGGGCGTGAATGTTCTCAATCTCGACTGTTGATTCATCAACGAGTATACCCACCGCCAGCGCTAATCCGCCGAGGGTCATAATATTGATCGTCTGGCCGCTGAGCCACAGCGCGACGACTGCAGAGAGGAGCGCAATTGGAATCGTGATCACAACGATCAAGGCGCTGCGCAGATCGCGCAGAAACAAAAGAACCATTAGGCCGGTCAACAGCGCGCCCAGCGATCCTTCAACGACCAATCCCCGTATCGCATTCTTGACGTAACCTGACTGGTCGAGTTCGAAACTTATCATAATGTCGTCCGGCACCAGCGATTGCATGCGCGGCAGTTCTGATCTAACTCGATTCACTACATCCAGAGTGGATGCATCAGCGCGCTTGGTTACGGGGATATAAACGGTACGGTGGCCGTTGACGAGGCCGTAGCCGGTAAGAATATCGCTGCCGTTCTCGACCGTGCCGATATCGCGAACGTACACACTTGGCCCATTGCCGACTCGAATCGGAATGTTCGCCAACTCGCCGATCTGGGGAACGATTGAGTTGACTGAGGCGATGCGATTCAAATCCTCGGTGCGGACGTTTCCGGAAGGCAGAATGGTATTCCCCGCGGCGATGGCTTTGGCCACCTCTTCGGGCGACATATTGAAGGAGCGAAGTTTGTCTGGATCGGCATGAATCACAATCGTGCGGACATTGCCGCCGAAAGGCGGTGGAGCAGAAACGCCAGGCAAGGTCGAGAACACAGGACGGACTTTGAAGAGGGCAAGATCCTGAATCTCAGCGTTGCTCTTGGTGTCACTGGTGAAGACCAGCTGGCCCACCGGGACGCTGCCGGCGTCGAATCTCACCACGAAGGGAGAAACAGTTCCGGGCGGCATGAAAGCGCGTGAACGCTCGACGTACGATACCACCTGGGCCAAGGCGGTGCTCATGTCCGTGCCGGGATGGAAATAGAGCTTGCACAGACCAACGCCTTGAATGGACTTCGACTCGACGTGCTCGATGCCGGTGATGTAGAGGAAGTGATATTCGTAGTACGAGACGAGGAAACTCTCCATCTGCGCTGGATTCATGCCACCGTAAGGTTGAGCAACGTAAATAACAGGGAGATCCAGATTCGGGAAGATATCAATCGACATCCGCTCGTAAGCTAGGACTGAGCAGAGCACGATGCCGACGACCAGGACGACGATTGTGATGGGGCGGCGCAGCGCAAGATTGATAATCCACATAAACTGATCACTTCGCGCGTTGCAGAAATGGTTTCAGATCGCCCTGGAGCCTCGCGGCCACGAGCAGCGATCGCCAGACATTCAATTGCGCCACCGAATTCTCAATCTCCGCTTGCGTTAATAGGCGCTGCGCGTCGGCGACTTCGGTCACGGTCGCTAATCCAAACTTGTATCGTTCGCGCGTGAGTCGTTCCGCCTCCTGAGCGGCCCTTAGTTGATTTGGAGTTTCCTGCGCTATGCGCAGAGCCCCGTCAATCAAAGCCTGGGCCCTGGCGGATTGTCCTTTGAGGGCTTGTAAGGTTTGATTAAGACGCGCACTCTCGACCCCTTCATTTCCTTTCTCTATTTTCCGGCGAGCGCGAATGCTGAAGATGTCGAAGGCTGGAAAAGTCACAGTCATTCCAACGGCAAAATTCGGAATAGTCGGATATAAGCCATGGGCGCCGCCCTCGAATGTTCCGTTCGTGAGCATGCCGGAGCCGCGAGCATAGAGGGCAGATTGAAAATTGAAACGCGGAAAGTACGCTCGCTCAAGCGCCTGTTCCCGAGCCTTAACAGTATCGATGGCGGCCTTCTGCGCCAGCACTATCGGATGCGTTTCGAGATTTGACGCCGGCACCGAAAGATCGCGCGGCAGGTTAAGCAAGGCGCCTTCATCGATTGTCAATGATGCGCCGGGCTGACCAAGCGCTTCCGCCAACGTCGCGCGGCTAACCTCAAATGTTTGCTGCGCGCGATTTAATTGGGTCCTCGCCGCCGATAGTTCAGCATCCGCACGCGCTGCATCAGCGCCCGCGCGAAGCTGGTTGGTCGCCAATACATGAACGGAATCGGCGAATATCTGCGCGCGCGAGACGTTCGCTTCCGCTGCTCGCATCGCCTGTTGCGCGGCCAACACAGCCAGAAAGGCGTCTGCCGCCGAAGTCGCAACATCAAGCCGGGTAATGTTCACGGCAGCCTCGGCCTGTTTAGTTTGGTCGCGCGCAACCTCGACGTTGGCTTTGCGATATCCGAAATCGAACGGCTCCCAGGAGAACAAGGCGCCGCCCGCGCTGCCGAAAGTGCTGGAGAACGATTTGGTCCCCAGCACTGGACCTGAGATCGAAGGAATCACGCTTTGAGGCAGCAGCGTGCCGAAGATGTTGTTAACGCTGGCGCGGTTCTCCTGCCACAAAAGATCGAGTCGCGGTAGATATACAGTGCGGGCGAGATCGATACCTGCTGCGGTTGCGCCGACTTGTGCTTCGGCCGTGCGAATGGATGGGTAATTGCTTTCTGCCAGCGCGACCGCGTCCTCCAACTTAAGCGGTGTTGAAGCGTTTTGCGCGACCACCGGTAAACCGCAAAGGTAAGCGCACAAATAAATCAGCGTCGCAGCGATTTTCTTTTTCGCATCATTCATACCGGGATTGTCGAGGCATCTAACGATTCAGAAAGTGACAACGAAATCCGCCAAGCGAGTCCGATGTAACGTGAACGGTCGCGCATACTATCATTGACTCCACGCTGGTGTGAAGCTATCGTGAATCGTTGTCGAAATTCGATAGCCAACTTTCGGAGCGCCAGTGAGCGACAGAGATCTCTATTCCGGGTTGATCCGGCTGCACATCCTCTATCACGCGGAGCGCGAGGAGATTTTTGGCTTGGGCATCATCGAGGAGCTGGCGCGACATGGATACAAGCTGAGCCCGGGGACTTTGTATCCCATCCTTCACGGCTTGGAACGCAAAGGTTATCTGCGCTCGAAAGAGCAGCGTGACGGGAAACGCATTCGCCGGGTTTACAAGGCGACTGCCGCGGGTAGGAAGGCATTGGCTGCCGCCAGAACTAAAGTCACTGAGCTGGTCGGCGAGTTGTTCGAGGACGAACCCACCGCCAGGAAGATCAGCCGAAGCAGACGTCGGAAGTGAGCCGGGCATGTTCGGCGCCCCGGGGAGCCAGCGACAAGATGGAAAATCCGCTGCGGGTCCCGCCAGATATTAAAAGAACTCCGCCACCTCGAACGGTTGGTTTAGAAATTGACGCCAGTAGGTTGAGGCAAACCAACTGCCTGCCAGTGCTCAGGACTGAAGATGGCAGCGCAGTGTTTACGGAAGGATGCTTGAGAATCGTTGCCAACTCGTGCAATTGCGTATATAACATCCGCTCGCGAACACCCAACCTGCGTTCGTTGGTCTTCTTCTCGAATTCGTGAACCTTAGACAAGCTCGTCGAATGTAATTGCTTTATCAAACGACGTGATGCGATATCGTCCCACAATCTCAGTGCTGCTGGTGCTGTTACTTTCCAGCGCGGCGGTCTTTACCCAAAAGCCTGGACGGCAAAAATCCGAGCCAAAGAACAAACAGGCGCAGACTCTGGTCGACGCTGGTGACAAACTGCTTGACGATCGCAAGTGGAATGAAGCTTTGACGTCGTATGAGGCCGCCCTCCGCATCGATCCACAAAACGCCGATGCCTACCTGGGTTTGGGTGACGTTTATCTGGAGACAGGCAAATGGAAGGAGGCGCTGGAATCGTACAAGAAGGCCGTGGCCGTCGCGCCGCGGAATGCCGACGCGCAATATGCTTTAGGCGACGCATACAATCGCATGCGAATGCATGGCGATGCGTTTGCACCGTTGGTTAAAGCGGTCCAACTCGATCCCAATTTTGCCGAAGCTCATTACGGTATTGGGTATGCCTATCTCAGCGGCGAGCAATACGACAAGTCTCTGAGTTTCTTCAAGCGAGCGATCGCACTTAAACCCGACTATGACGACGCCCACTACAGTTTGGCTATTGCGTATTTGCATTTAGGAAATCAAAAGGGCCTGGACGACGAGCGAAAGAAACTGGCGACGCTGAATCCAAACCTGGCGAAAAACCTGGCCGATGAAATTCAGAAATTCAACCCGGCATTTCAAACCGCGGTAGATCAAACTTTAGTGGCGGCAAACGAAAGTCCGGCGCCGTCACCAACAAAACCCGCAAGCCCACCGCCATCGCCGACTCCGTCAAACCCGATACCCGAGAGAACGGCGTCCGCCGGGATTGACGAAGCAGCTCTATGGAATTCGATCAAGGACAGCAAAGATCCGGAAGACTTTCATTATTATCTTCGCACGTATCCGACGGGACGATTTGCCGATCTGGCACGCAGCAGAGTTCCAAAGAAGACTCCGCCGTTCGCGACGCCAGAGCCCTCCGCGGAATCCAGAGCGTCGGGCTTTCAAGACAGGCAATTGCAACGTGACCCATCTCGGCCGGCAACCGAACGGCGCACGGCATTGGTGATCGGAAACGGGGCTTACACGCACGCGCCGCCGCTGAAGAATCCGCCGAACGACGCTAGGGACATGGTGGTCACTTTGAAGACACTTGGCTTCGAGGTGACGGCCGGCATCAACGTTAATCAAAGAGAAATGAAACGGCTGATTCGCGAATTCGGCATGAACTTAAAAAGCGGGGGAGCCGGTCTCTTTTACTACGCCGGGCATGGTGTGCAATCAAAAGGCCGGAATTATCTGATTCCAGTTGATGCCGAAATTCAAAGCGAGCCGGAAGTGGAAGACTTTGGTGTCGACGTGAATCTTGTCTTGAATTTCATGGATGACGCGCAGAATGGATTGAACATCGTGATTCTTGACGCCTGTCGTGACAATCCTTTTGCTCGAAGTTTTCGCTCAGCCACCAATGGATTGGCTCAGGTTGATGCGCCGACGGGCACTCTCATCGCCTATGCAACCGCCCCGGGACGAGTCGCTTCTGACGGCGCCGGGCGCAACGGTCTTTATACTTCTGAGCTGTTGCGGCAACTGCCTGCGCCTGGACTGGCGGTAACCGAAGTGTTCATGCGGGTGCGGGCTGAGGTGATGAAACAAACCGCCAATAAACAGGTTCCCTGGGAAGCCTCTTCGCTCGTGGGCTCATTTTATTTCACTGCGCCCCGGATCAGCCCGGCGAATCCTACGACAGGTGAGTCGACTGCGGCGGCCCCGGCGGTAGACGCTGCTGCGATTGAATTGAGCTATTGGGATTCAATCAAGAATAGTTCCGAGCCGGACGAGTTCAAGGCCTACATCGAAAAATATCCGAATGGCCATTTCGTTGGGCTGGCCAACAATAAATTGCGTCTACTCGAAAAGAACAGCGCCAACAAAACCGGTTCCGACAACGCGGGAACGGAGCCCGATCTGACCAACGTCGTCAAAGGCGATACCAGATTTGTAGGAGCAAAGAGTTTCCACGTGGTAAATGGTGTGAAGCGGACGAGTGGTGTGCTGGAAGTTGCCGCCGCCGGCATTAGATTTCGAGAGGGTAGCGGCAGTCACGATTTTGTAGCACAGTGCAGCGAAATCAAGACGGTTACCATCAACACCAGTTTTGCCTCGGTGAATTTTCACAAGCTGCACATTAAGGTCTCAATCAATGGTCAGGACAAAGAAGTGGATCTTGATGCCAAAGACAATAAGCAGGTTCGGGATTTAATTGTGCAGACCTGCGGGCTAAAGAAGCAGTGAGTCGATCTACCGCCGCGATTTGATCTTGCAATTATGAAGTTGCTAACGATACCCCCCAGAAGTAGTCACCATTTATTGTCCATCGGATTCTTGTTATCTCTTGCCTTGATGTCGACGATTTCTCTATGCGCTCAAACAGATACGGGTCGTCAATTGGATCGATCAACTCCGGGACGACAGGAAGGCAAAAGATTTGCTCTGGTGATAGGCAATGGGACTTATGCGACGCTCCCTTTGAAGAACCCTCCCAACGACGCCCGTGACATGGCCGCGATGCTTAAGACGCTCAATTTTGAAGTGACGCTTGGCCTTAACGTGAATCAACGAGAGATGAAACGGCTGAGTAGGGACCTGGGACAGAAACTCAAGAGCAGCGGTGGCGTGGGTGTGTTTTATTATGCTGGACATGGTGTCCAATCAAAGGGCCGCAATTATTTGATTCCGGTCGACGCCGATATTCAGAGCGAAGCCGAGGTGGAAGACTCCGGAGTGGATTTGTCTTTTGTACTTGGCTTGATGGACGAAGCCCACAATTCTCTGAATATCGTTATTCTTGATGCCTGCCGGAATAATCCATTTGCACGCAGTTTTCGCTCAGCCACCGAAGGCCTGGCTCAAGTAGACGCTCCAACGGGAACCCTAATCGCCTATGCTACTGCGCCCGGCAAAGTTGCTTCAGACGGGACCGGCCAAAATGGCCTTTACACATCGGAGTTACTGAAGGCAATGACCACGCCGGGAGTGACGGCTACGGAGATTTTTGCCAAGGTGCGGGCGGAAGTGATGAGGCAAACCGGAAACAGTCAAGTACCCTGGGAAGCATCTTCGCTCACCGGACCGTTCTACTTCAATTCAAATTCGATAGCATCCACCGGCAATTCAGCATCGACCGACACCGGCGCAAATTCACGGAAACAAATAGACTCAAGCGCGTTCGAACTCAGCTACTGGGAGACTATTAAGAATAGTACTGACCCCGACGACTTCCGTTCCTATCTCGAGAAATATCCCGACGGTCATTTTTCCGCGATAGCCAAGCTGAGACTAAAAGCCACCACCACCAGCCCCAGCGGGGCTGGTCAACCGGGTGAAACTGACGCGGAGCAGGCAGTTCGCGCGCTCATGACTCTGGGCTCCAGCAGAATCGACTTAGGAAAATTCGGAGAAGCGATCGAAAGTGTCAGCGTGATTAGACGATGCGCCATCAAGTATGAGGACCGGGCACTATGGAATTCGAAGGCTCGCCGATTCAAGCCGACTATCGCCGAAACTTATGTTACGTTGGCGGATGTCAACACGGCGAGCATCGGCGCGAACGAGGTCACGCCACCGGATAGGCCGGCTTTTTGGGCCGTCACTGCGAGGACCATCACCGGTCGGGCATTCACACACTCAATAACCGGCTATGAGAATCGAAGCCTGCAGCAGGTAACCGTACCTACCAAGGCAGACACTCCCTCGTTCGCAATTGTAGGGCTCTTCGTCGATCCAGAATCAGCAAAGCAGTATGCAAGCGCCTTTTCAAAGGCCGCCCGCTTATGCGGCGCGAAATCTGAAACCTACTAGATCTATGATCCAAAGTCTTTGTAATTTGAGTCGCCACGCAGAAAGCTAAGTTCCTCGAAGTGAACATGAGAGCCCCTCTAGGAACCATCCAACTTGCGCACACTATCAGCGCCCTTGCTATCGGCATAGTCGCGCTCATAACGACCGTAAACGGCCAGCAACATGATCGCCAACTGGACCGCCCACCAAGTGCGTCCACGGCTCAACAAGTACAACGTACAGCGCTCGTAATCGGAAACGGTGCCTATAGCAAAGTCGCAGCGCTTAAGAATCCCGCCAGCGACGCGGCGTTGGTTGCGGCAACACTAAGGAACCTCGGCTTCGAAGTATCCATCGGTACCAATAAGTCCCAGAGAGAAATGAAACAACTCATCAGGGAGTTTGGCGAGCGTTTGCGTACGAGTGGCGGCGTCGGGCTTTTCTATTACGCCGGTCATGGCGTTCAAGCGAATGGGCACAACTACTTGATTCCGGTTGACGCGGATATTCAAAACGAAGCGGACCTGGAAGATGTCGGCGTGGACGTGAATTATTTGCTGAACCAAATCTCCGTAGCACAGAGCGCGCTGAATATCGTGATTCTTGACGCCTGTCGCAACAATCCATTTGCTCGCGGTTTTCGATCTGCACAGGATGGGCTGGCCCAGGTTAATGCTCCGCGCGGTACTCTCATCGCGTATGCCACCGCCCCGAACAGCACCGCGGCGGATGGCGATTCCGCAAACAGTCCTTACACGGAAGAGCTCACAAAAGAAATGTTAGTTCCGGGGGTGGTGCTCGAGACGACCTTTCGCCGCGTAACCGAAAGAGTTTCGGCACGGACAGGCGGCCGGCAGGACCCCTGGATTTCCGATAATCATAAGGGTGAATTCTTTTTTAAGAGCGGTGGCAATTCGTCAAGCGGGGTGGACGCTTCGTCTGCGAAGATCGATCCCGTTGCTGTCGAGCGCGAATATTGGGAGACGATTCGTAACAGCGCCGATGCACGGGACTATAAGAATTATCTGCGGACATATCCGAATGGTGCATACGCCGTAATAGCCCAAACGAAAATCAATCAACTCGAAGCGAGCGTTACCCCTAAAACCGAATCAAGACTTCCGGGGCCGTATGGTTCCATACCTCCCCGACCGACGCTCGGTCGCGGATTTTCCGTCGTCTTGCCTACTGGAGCGATGACAGAGGACCGCCGCAGCTTGTACAACGGCGGATACGTCAATCGCACTGTCTATCGTACGCCGGTCGGCCAACGTCCATTCTTTGGGGTGATTACAGCCTCAGGGATCAATGCCAGAGCCTCTCGAGCCAGCGATGCCGAAAAGCTTGATTCGTACGTTGATGCGTTCAAGTACTGGTTGCCGGAAGCAGTGTTTGGAAAAGGCCAACCGGCGCGGCTCACGCTGATTGGCGAGAACACCCTGGGAGGAAATCCCAGCCGGGAATATGAAGTGACGGTCGGCGACGCAACCGGCAAAGCCAGAGCGTTCTTCAACGGCTCGCGATTCTTTGTAGCGGTGGCTCTCGAAGCATCTACTGATCAGGTAAACCAGTTCTTCAGTTCATTCACCGCACGTTAAGCCTCCAGGGAACGGTCGACTTCTTTCCAGCACAGTGGGATCCGAAGCTTGGAATTCACGTGACTTGAAGTCGCGGC